>Ga0209396_1005092_pt1 | contig 12556 bp, 22 predicted proteins | sample GOMGulsemesocosm_6_FD_184638 | JGI IMG/M metagenome (GOLD analysis project Ga0209396, IMG submission 184638) | Methane-oxidizing microbial communities from mesocosms in the Gulf of Mexico - GOM8C Gulf of Mexico (SPAdes) (version 2) | ecosystem: Environmental > Aquatic > Marine > Cold seeps...
ATACAGGCTATAACTGTGTAACAACAATTAATATTGTCCATAGCCATTAAAGTTTGTTCGTAAGGTGTTAGCTCTGGAAAATATCGAAAGCCTAAGACGCTCAGTACAGCCATGACCGATTAGGGGCGCTTTGTGCGCAAAGCGGAAGTTAACTTCGAAATATTTGCTATATATTTTCTAATGCATTAACTGTGTCATATTACTGAGAAGTCTCAGTAATAAACTAAAATCAATTTTTCTAATCCCTAACCAGTTGATATTGTTTAAAATAACCTCTAATTCTATGTTGGATATTACTGAGAAGTCTCAGTAATATCCAAAGCCTAACAAAAATTGAATATTTTTAGTTTATAAGGTACTGAAAATATGGGATATTAATGCGAATAAAATTATAGTTATGGGACGGACATTACTGAGAAGTCTCCATAATAAGCTGTTAGGCATTTTGAAAATTTATTCAAGCTTATATGAAAGGATGCAGTTTTATGAATGAATATTTTTGGTTTTCTATATTTGTATTAGTTAACGCCACAATTCTATTCTCTTTAGCTATTAATGTTTCACGAATCAGACTCAAATATAAAGTATGCTATGGCGATGCAGGTGAAAGCGAACTTAAATTAGCTATAAGAGCCCATGGTAACTGTTATGAACAAGTTCCAATTTATGCACTACTTATATTATCACTTTCATTTTTATCAGCTTCGGGTTTTGCCTTATCTATTTTAGTTGTAGCGTTTTCGTTAACAAGAATATCTCATGCATACGGAGTAATCGGAAATAATTATATCGTCCGAAGAATTTCAGCAATTGCTACTTATATTCTGCAGTTTAGTGCAACTGCGGCACTCTTGTGGCTGATCATAGCCTAACAAGAAATTAAACAAGGACTAAAAACAGCGGGCTGTTCGCTCCGCTCCATTTTAGCCCACTATTTTTAGCCTGTTAATTGGGCGTTAGTTGCCGCAAAATATTCTAGGCTTTTTAATTTTGAATTAGTGGTGTTTTCCTAAAAGTATTGGCACTTGTTTCGTTTCTTTGGCTTGGTAAACATTCAATTTTAAAAGCTCATTTTGTACTTTTTGCTCCACAGTTTTCGCCGTAATTCTGCTTGGTAAAATTCATTAGCAAAGGTACAAACGGCTCAAATTCATGGCCTGGTGGTAACGTTGCGGTGGGAGATTTTTGCTCCTGCGTCGCTTATTTTAACCAACTGTTATTTGCCCATTATTGGGGCGTTAGTTGCATTTACTCTGGTGGAAAATTCTGCTTTTGGTGTAAAACTCGCATTATTCTAATCGTTTCACCATCGACCCAATAAGAAACAATCATTGATATTTCTGGAATAATTAGCACTCTTCCACGAAAAATGTCTCTTTTAACACCCATTAGTGGGTGTTCTAGTAAGTTCTCAACTTTAGCTTCAATAGTTTGATCAGTTTTTTCTGCTGCACTTGGATTAAAATCAAAAAGAAATTCAAATATTTTTTCACGATCATTTAGTGATTCTTCTTCCCAAAAAATCATGATTTGTCTCTATTACGGATTTTTTGTTTTCTTGCTTCCATTAAGGTTTTCGCTTCATCGTGTACAATAAAATTAGCTTTTCCGTTATCAAACTTGTCAAATGCTGCATTTATTTGTTCCGACAACCATGTATCATGGCTCATAGTTTTTCTCTGTTCTTCTGCTAAACCTTCTGCAAGTTCTCTGCATGCGTCGCTAAGAGTGCGTCCTTGGCTTTCAGCCATTAGTTGCGCTAAACGTTTCGTTTCTTCATCAACTCTAAATTGAATGCGAGTGTCCATTATAAGTTACCTTAAATTAGTGTTGTACTGACAAATGTTAGCACTGGAATTATTTTAAGGCAACTAACAAGTTGCTTAAACGGACAAAAAACAGTTGGCTTCCCTCACTTCGTTCGTTATTGTAGCCAAACTATTTTTAGCCGCTTAGCAAAGCGTTATAAGTTTCGAGGATTCCGTGGCAATTAGTGAGTTTGAGTTATTCAAAGTAGAATCCATTGCAAAGAAATTCTGTGGGGAGAGAAATAAACGTTTTCCGCCAGAACAGCTTTATTTTGATTATAAAATGGAAGAGCAGACTCTATATATTTTAGAGTTTCGACCTAAGTGGAATGATCCAACGGAAAAAACAGAATTATTTGTTGCTAAGTTTATGTATTTCAAAAAAGATAAAATTTGGAAACTGTATTGGCAACGTCAAAATATGAAATGGCAACAATATGAACCTAATGGCATTAATCAGCATTTAGAGCCATTAATTCAAATACTGAGCGAAGATCCTCAAGGATGCTTTTGGGGATAAAAACTTATAAGCTAATAAATCAGGACAAATTACAGTTGGTTTTTGCTCCTGCGTCGCTTATTTTAGCCAACAATTTTTAGCCCATTATTTGGGCGTTAACTGGCTTTGAGTTTACATTGAAGCTTTTGTGTATACATAATTTATTACAAGGATGGTTAAATGAAGTACCTATATTTATTGTTTTTTATTTCCTCAGATGCATATGTCAGCGATATACCTGACTATAACAATATCCATAAGCCTTTTTGGGGGCTATCTTGTTTTGATGCAAAAAATCAGGATGAGTTAGACAAATGTGGCAAAAAAGCGCTTGACCTCTCTACAACTGAAATGAATAGAGCATTAACAGTATTAAAAAATAGTAAAAGCGAACCGGAGTTTATTAATGCGTTAAAACAATCTCAAAACACTTGGCTCTTACATATGGAATTCACATGTAAGATCCAAACTTATGATTCTATTGGCGGCAGTGGTTTTTATTCTATTTGGAATAGCTGCCTTGAAACAGAGACTAATGAGCGAATCAGTTTTTTAAACGGGTTAATGAGTAACCCATAATATATTAAGGATAATAAAATGAGTGCACTACAACCTGTAATTGGAAAGCTAACCTTTGCATCTGAAGGAGCTGAAAAGGGACCTTATCACAGCCGCACCTTACATGTACCAAGTGTGTCTTCAGGATTAACTATTGGTCGGGGTTACGATATGAAACTGAAAAGCACTATAAAGATTAAACGTGAGTTAATTACAGCTGGTTTAAAAATCGATGATGCAACTAAATTATCTAAGGCAGCTAAATTATTCGGTAGCTCTGCAAAATCCTTTATTAGCACAAATAAATTAGAAAAATTTGAAATAACTCAGCAAGCACAAGTAAAACTTTTCAACATTAGTTACAAAGAGGAAGAAGCTGAAACGAAGCGATTATGTACAAAAAAGGATGTTGAAAAAAAGTATGGTAAATGTAACTGGGACAAACTAAATACAGCAATAAAACAAGTTTTGGTAGACCTTAAATTTCGAGGTGATTATACAGGTAACACAAGAGCGTTTATTCAAAAGCATGTTGTTGCAAACGATACAAAAGAATTCTTAAAAGCATTAAAAGATAGAACTAACTGGGTAAGACCTCTTGTACCTCAAGATAGGTATCAGCGAAGAATTGATTTCTTTAAAGTGAACAGTACTTCAAAGTAGGTTTTTAATCGCCAGTTAACAAGTTGCTTCAACGGACACGTACAGTTTGCTCGCGCTTCGCGCATTATAGCAAATTGTACTTAGCCGCTGAGCAAAGCGTTAGCTGCTTAGTCGCACATAAGAGGTTGGCATGAATATTAAATTTAGCGATGTTTTAGATTTATTTGAACTAGTCAATTTTGGTTCGCAGTTTGATCATGAAGGTTATATTTGTAAATCGTCTGGAAAAACATATTTTTACTCTGAGCTTGGTGATAATGAAGAAGAGTTACCTAACGATATTAATGACGAAAAATACTTGGCTATCCCTCATAAGAATGAATTAAGCTTAGGTATAAATCTCGCCTTCGATTTTGTTCAGGAATATTTGCCAACAGAGTACGATAACGTACGGTCAATGTTTCGTCGTAAAGGTGCTTATGCAAGATTCAAATCATTGCTAGAGAACACAGGTAAAATTGAAGAGTGGTATAAATTTGAAGCAAAACGAACTGAACAAGCTGTAAGGGATTGGTGTTCAGAGCAAGACATTGATATCAGCAGCTAACAAGCACTTCAAACGGAACAAAAACAGTTGGTTAGGTTCCGCTTCGCTACACATTTTAGCAAACCATTTTTATCCGCTTAACGAGGCGTTAGGGCTACTTTGACATCTCGGCGTTTTGTACATACAATGTACATATGATTAAATTCGAATGGGATGCAGTCAAAGCTGCATCAAATATCAAAAAACACGGTATATCTTTCAAAGAAGCTCAATCAGTCTTTTTTGATGATTTCGCCGTACAGTTCTTTGATCACAAGAACTCAGAAACAGAAGATCGCTTTTTGATGCTTGGAATGAGTAATGAAACAAACCTACTTCTTATTTGTCACTGTGAGCGTGACGAAGGAAATACTGTAAGAGTTATTTCAGCCAGAAAAGCTACAAAAAATGAACGTAAACACTATCAGCGAGGACATTAATTATGAAAGATGAATATGATTTATCAACTATGAAGTCGCGTAAAAACCCTTACGCTAGCAAACTTAAAAAACCTGTCACAATGCGTTTAGGTGAAGACGTTATCTCTTATTTTAAAGGAATGGCAGAAGAGTCAGGTGTTCCTTATCAAAGTCTTATCAATCTATATTTACGTGACTGCGTGGCAACTCACAAAAAAATAGATATCAACTGGCATGCGTAATCGCAGCCCTAACAAGTTGCTCAAACGGAAAAATAACAGTTGGCCATCGCTTCGCGATTATAGCCAACCATTATTTTCCGCTTAGCAAGGCGTTAAATGGCTCAAGGAAGGTTGCATATGTTGCATAGCTTTTTCAAAAAACTTAAAATTAAAAAATATGCTAGAAAGTTGCCGCAGGACTTAAAAGCTACATATGGATATCAAAAGTATTATTCTAAAGCGCAAGTCGATGCAGCTATTAAACGAAAGAAAATTGGTAATAGTGGTAACGTCCTAATTACAGATAACTGCTTCGCATATGCAATGTATTGCTCTCCTGAAGAATTTAAAGAAATTCATGACAATGTCGGCGAAAGTTGTGATTATGGCGCAATGCGTAATGATGTATCAGATACTCTTTTTAATGGGGCATCCGACTTTTCATTCTCAACACTTTTAGTTGAATCTGCAGGCTCTGTTTCAGGTTCTATTGGTGATTCCAATGATACTGGTTCTGGAGGTTGTGATAGCGGTGGAGGTGGCGGAAGTAGTATGGCTCTGGTTTGTAAAACTAACCCACGTTCAGAGGCTAGCACCACGTGGGGAGTCATTGTGTCTATAGCTACTTAGATTTAGGAGTGTACTTTGAGTAAATGTGACAAAATAACGAATAAATTTGATGAGCCATGGAATAAGGTATTAGAGGTACTTATATCAGTTATCGTTGGTACCCTTGGGGTTGTTGCATTTTTAAAAATTATGACTCCAATTGAAAGCTCGATATTGTATCAATTAGGCAATTTTTTAAGGTTTGGTCTTTTTACAGTTACTTTATTTCTAATAATGTCTTTTGTTGCCAAGCCTTTATTTAAAATGTTGAAAGTTGAGGGGTAGTAGCAATAACAAGCAGTTAAAGCGGGACTTTTTACAGTTTGCACGGTTTCGCTTCGCTACACAATTTTAGCAAACTAATAAAAAACCCCTTAACGGGGGCGTTAAATGTTTCGGAGAAACTGTGGAAGTATCTGATGTAAAGAGTCTATGTTTGAGCCTTACTGACGCTACAGTAGCGGAAAGAGGAGAGCCTTCTAACGTGCTTACATATAAAGTGCGGGCCCGAAACTTCGCTTACTTTAAAACAAGCGAACCAGAACGTTGGCGTTTTAGCGTCCGTGTATCCCCAGAAAGGTTTTTGGAGCTAACGGATCAAGCAGGTGTAAAACCTGCTCGCTACATGCATCGTTTTCATTGGGTCACAATTGTCAACGTTAGCAAGTTTGATCCTGAGTATTTAACAGAGTTGGTTGGTTGGTCTTATCGTAAGGCTTGTTCAACATTAAGTAAAAAAGCACAAGGTGAGTTAATCATATAAGCCAATTAATCTGGACAAATAACAGTTGGTTTTTGCACCTGTGTTGCTTATTGTAACCAACGGATGTTTACCTATTATTGGGCCGTTAGAGAGCAACGTAAAATATGAGTCTAGGAGTAGTATGATCACAACACTTGATAATTCGAATGAAGAAGTAGCAAATCAGATTTTTACTGTTTTTCAACGTTCTTATAAAATTGAAGCTCAACTTATAGGCACTCTTAATTTTCCTCCACTATTACGAAGTGTTAAAGATATAGAAAACTCAAAAACACAGTTTTATGGCTTTATTGAAAATGAATGCATCGCTGCAATTATAGAGATTGCTATAGAAGAACAACATTTAGACATTAATAGTTTAACCGTTGACCCAAGTTATTTTAGGAAAGGTATTGCAGGTAAATTAATAAGCTTTGTTCTAGAAGCAATAGAGTTTTCAGAAGCTATTGTAGAAACCGCTGTTGTAAATTTACCAGCAATAAATTTGTACAAGAAACATGGTTTTGTTGAATTTAAAAGGTGGACGCCATCTCATGGGATTGAAAAGGTAGCAATGTCAGTTGAATCTGCTCTCTAAGGAAATAAAGCAGGACAAAACAGCTAGTTTTTGCTCTTCCCTCGCTAATTCTAACCACTTAGCAAACCGGTTGCCATATTTACAAGGTTTAGTGTATGAAACAGGATATAAACATTCGACCAGAATGTACTGACGATATTATTGTTATTGAAAAAATCACTATCGAAGCTTTCAAAAGTCATCCACACAGCAATCAAACAGAACATAAAATAGTAGCTAAATTACGAAATGATAATGCGCTTTCTGTATCATTAGTTGCAGAGGTTAATAACATGATTGTCGGTCATATAGCTTTTTCTAAAGTTAAAATAAACGATGAATTCACCGAATGGTATGGTTTAGCCCCAGTTTCTGTTAAACCTGAATATCAAAATCAGGGCGTGGGTTCACAATTAATATTTTCAGGCTTAAATGCTATCCGCGAGTTAAACGCTAAAGGCTGCGTACTTCTCGGAGAACCTGAGTACTACAATCGATTCGGTTTCAAAGCGCATAGTGAGTTAGTATTTATAGGGGTACCGCCAGAGTATTTTCAATCATTACTCTTAAGTGGTGACCTGCCAAACGGGAATATTGAATACCATAAGGCATTTGCATAGAAACGGCTAATAAACTAATAAAAATCCCCTTAACGAGGGTGTAATGTGTACTTGGGGTAAACATGAAAAAAATACTGTTCTTGTTAATGATTGTAGGCGGGTGGAAGTTCTATCATTATGAAAGCCAAATTTCACTTGGCCCAGGTGTTATGGTGAATGAGTTACCACAACAGGAAAATATAATTTCAGCGGTAAGTCATAGTGTGGGTGCATACACTGTCAATGAAGTTTCAACGTTTTACATTAAGGCAAAGGTACTTTCCAAGGAAAATTATTATTCTGACCGAGAGTCAGATCTTTCCCCTACAGACTTAGCATTGGGCTGGGGAAATATGTCTGATGAAAGTGTCCTTGAAAAAATTGACATATCACAATCTCGGCGTTTTTATTATTGGCGCTTGGAGTCATTCCCTATACCCCGACAAGAAATTGAAAGACACAGTGCAAACATACATATTATCCCCTCTAGTGATTTAGTAAAAAGTATTGTTGGGGATATTCGAAAAGGTGACATTATTGAAATGTCTGGTAGTTTAGTAAACGTAATTTCTAATGATGGTTATTGGACTTGGAAAAGTTCTCAAACTCGTAACGATACAGGTAAGGGAGCTTGTGAATTATTTTGGGTAAAAAATATCAGTATCATTACACCTTAGGTAAACTTAGGCCGGTAATTGTACTGGTTAAATCAGCTATATTTACTTTGTTCTCGGAGTAAACAAACAGGCAAACAGGGACAGACAATCGTTGGTTGTCGTTTGTTCCTCACTATTTAAGCCAACAATAATTGGCCCATTTAATGGGCGTTATATGTCAGTGTAGATTGGAGTTAATATGAAAACAGTTGGTCTTTTGGGGGGAATGAGCTGGGAAAGCACTGTAGGATATTATCGAGAAATTAATAAGGGTATTAAAGACTCACTTGGAGGTCTACATTCGGCAAAAATTGCTATGTACAGTGTCGATTTCGACCCCATTGAAAAGTTACAGCATAATGGGGATTGGCAGGGCACTGCAAAAATACTGTCTGAAGCCGCAGTAAATGTACAACTTGCAGGTGCTGACTTTTTACTTATCTGTACAAATACGATGCATAAAGTAGCACCGCAAATAGAGAAAGCTATAAATATCCCTTTGCTTCATATTGCTGATGCGACAGCAGAGGTTCTTGTAAAAAAAGGAATTAACACTGTAGGGTTATTAGGTACTGCTTTTACAATGGAGCAAGACTTCTATAAGGGCAGGTTAAAGGACAAATATAACTTAACCGTTCTTATTCCTGATGAAGCCGATAGAAAAATTGTTCATAATGTTATTTATGAAGAGCTTTGTTTAGGAAATTCAATTCCTGCCTCTAAAACGGAATACTTAAGAATTATTTCATCATTAGCTAATCAAGGAGCTGAAGCTGTCATCCTAGGGTGTACAGAAATTGGCATGTTAGTAGATCAAACGGATACAGAAATAACACTTCTAGATACAACATATATTCATGCTCAGAAAGCTGTCAAATGGGCAATATAATAAGTTCTTTAAAAGGGCACAAAATAGTTGGCTTTTTTCGTTCGTCAAAATTTTAGCCAACGATAATGTTTAGCTTATGTAAGTGTTAGCCATCAATATCAATCAATTAAGGAGAGTATTTTGGACGATAGAAAATTCATCACAACTGGCGCTGATTTACCTCAGTGGTCAAATCCTATTAGTCATGCTGTAGTAGTGAATAATATGTGTTTTATCAGTGGACAACTCTCAGTAAATGTTAAAGGTGAATATGTAGCAGGTACGATAAAGGATGAGGCGATGCGGGCTTTTGCTAATGTTTTTGCCGCAGCAAAAGCTGCGGGCTTCGATAAATCCGAAATAGTATACGTTGATATCGCATTTATTGATTTAACGGAAGTTCACTACGTCAATGATATCTATATGGAGTTGTTTCCAGAAGGAAAAAGACCAGCTAGGACTATTTATCAAGCTGCAGCTCTACCTTTTGGTGGAAAAATAAAAGTTGTTGCTACAGCTGTTAAATCTATTAAAAATGGCTAATAAGTAAATTCAGAGGGACTCATCAGCGTTTGCTGGCCTAAGTTATTGTCGTTTTTAGTTTTACCATCACTGCATAAAACAAATAGCTCAAACGGACAAACTACCGTTTAAAGCAGCGTTAAGATTACAAAGGGAGCTTGGCATGAATCGATATATTTTAGGGATAGTAGGGACACTTGTTTTAGTTGGTTGTAAAACGACACCGCCCAAGCAATATCAAGGTTTACAAGTAACGGAAGCTGAATTGCTTTCGGAAAAATGGGAGGAATTAGAACGTTTTCCTCCTCTATAGCCTATCGAAGAAGCAAGAGCTGGAAAAGAAGGCTGTGCTTCTATTGAGTGTGTAATTACTCCAGATAACGAAATCAAAGACATTAAAATCGTTTCCTCAACGAGTAAACATTTTGCTAAACAGGCAAAACTTAATGTTAAAAAATGGAAATGGTCAGCATTAGCTAAAAGTATTATCCAAGTGCCTATTAAAACTAATACTCAATTTCAGTTTTGCTTAGAGACAGGGAAGGGGCATTGCTCGAAAGGCAGCTCTATTGACAATAACCAGTGCACTGGAGAAGATGTCATTTATTCAACTGGTTATAGGGTTAAGCGTGGTGGGTAGGTATTCCATACAAGCAAATAAAGTCGGACAAGAAACAGTTGTTTTTTGTCCCTTCGCCGCTATGATAGTCACTATTTATTGTTGCTTATTACGGCGTTATAAATAATTAAAGGGTTTAGCATGATTCGAAATTTTCTCTCTTGTGAAAGTGAAACTTATCAAAATAGTCATGGCGGCATCGGTGAAATAGCTATTCAAAAAGTATTTCGACGCGCCGATTTTCAAGGTGGATGGGATTTTGCGTTAAGAGTTATCATGTCTCCTCACTCATCCATGGGAATTCATGAACATGGTCAAGATGAAGAGATGTACATAATCCTCAAAGGTGAGGGGCTTATGACTATTGAAGGTCGAGAGCAACGCGTAGGTGTCGGTGATATGGTACTAAATAAGCCTGGTGGTATTCATGGACTACTTAATGATACTGATGCTGAGATGGAGCTCTTGATAATTCAAGCCAGTGTGAATACGGATTTATAAAAACAAGTTGTTAAGCATTTAGATAAACTATGCACTTTTGGAGAATGCTTTGAGTAACGAATGGGACGAGTATGCTGAAAATTGGGATCTAGATCCTATTGTTGAAAAGTATGCAAAAAATGCATTTTCTGTGCTTGTAGATAATATCAATATTGATGGTCTAACCGTACTTGATTTTGGTAGTGGTACAGGTGCATTAACTCAACTTATAAGTCCAGCAGTCAAAAGCATTGTTGCGATAGACCCCTCAACAGAAATGATAAAATATCTGCACAAAAAGGCACTAAGTAATGTAATCGCTATCGCTGATTATCTCTCAGAAGAGTTAGTGAAAGATTGTCCTGAATTAGCAGCCAAATTTGATCTAATAGTGGCGTCGTCTGTCTGTAGTTTTCTTCCTGACTATGAAGAAACGTTGGGCTTATTAAAATCCCTACTTAAGGAAGGAGGGGTGTTTGTACAATGGGACTGGCTTTCAAATGATGATTCTTCTGATATGGGCTTGTCAGAAAAAAGGGTTAAACAAGCATTTATAGTAAACGATTTTGTAAATATTAGCATCACGAGTCCTTTTACCATGAGTAGCTCAAAAGGTAAAATGCCTGTTTTAATGGCTATTGGCACAAGTAACTAACAAGCGGTTAAACAAGGATGAAATAGCGTTGTCGGTTAACCGGCCATAGGTGCACAGGTATGATCAAATGCAGTGTATAGCTTACATAATATTAATTTTCGCCCTTATTCGTTGTCGTTATAAAAAAAATTTTAAACCCGTTAAGTAATCAATTTGGTGGCCATTAAGTGGCCGTTAGCAATTTAAGGAGCGTTATGAGATTTATTCCACTTGTTTTTGTAATCTTGGCAACAGGATGTTCAAACATAGAAAAAACAAGCATTCCCCTAGAGTCCAATTCATCAAAATCAATGACAATTTACTCAAATGATAAAAAAGGAATTGAATCTTTGATGAGTAATAAAGCCTTGAAGTCATTTAAAACTGATTACGCAAAAGCCTCGAATCACAAAGCATTTGCACAATCAGTTAGCGGTGCTTGGAACTGGAAGTCCAATAGAACCACTAAAGAGCATGCTATTACGAGTGCTCTAATCGGGTGCCAGAGAAATAATAAAAAAAGTGAAGACTTATATCCATGCAAAGTCATCAATGTTGATGGTGAATGGTTAAATAACGATTAATTGCTCAATAGCACCAGGCGTAGCTATCAGTAGTAACCACAATTATTTCAGTAGGAAATAGAAATTGACATATAAAAATAAAGACCTTTGTAAAATTAGAACGATAACAACCTTTATCTCTTTGGATAATCATAAAGATAGTTGGAATGATAAAATCAAATCTGCGACTGCTTTTTGTTTAAGTTTGACCGAAGAATTCAAGGCAGAAGGTTATACTGTTCAATCAATTAGAATTGTGACCAACCCGTTCGGGGAGTATTTAAATACTGATAATTTAGATACTGCTAGAGCAGATCTAAATTATTTAAATGAGTTATTAACTGCTTCTAATAACTCTGGCATGAGAATTCGATTTGCTATTGGTGAGGCGAGATCAAAGGAGGAGATAGAACTCCTACCGGAGTTGATCAAGGAATTTGGCGATTTATGCAATGTATGTGTAAATGTTAGCCTTGATGAGTTTGGTGTTTTAGATAACCAATTGATTCAACATTCAGTAAATGCTGTTCAGCGGATAAGTGCCATAACGCCTAGGGGGGAAGGTAATTTCAATTTTACCGTTAATTTTAATTGTTCTCCTCTCATTCCATACTTTCCAGCCAGTTATCATAGTAAAGCGTTAGGAAATAGATTCGTTATTGGTTTAGAAACACCCGATTTACTGGTTAATGTACTCACAAACTACAACCAATCTATTGATAAAAAAAATCACAATGAGCAATTTAATGGCTACTACAAGGTGATGAGTGAAGCACTTCAACACCACATAAGCAATATTGATAATATAATTCAAAGTTCAAGCGGTGATAAATCATATATTTTTTCTGGCTTTGATAGTTCAGCTGCTCCTTCTAAAGATTGCGCGAGCATGGTGGAGCTTTATGAACTCATGGGTGTTGAATATTTTGGCGCATCGGGTACTGTTGAAGTCTCCTCATTACTGACTAAGGTTTTTAAATCGCTTAAAGCGGT
>Ga0209396_1005093_pt1 | contig 12555 bp, 7 predicted proteins | sample GOMGulsemesocosm_6_FD_184638 | JGI IMG/M metagenome (GOLD analysis project Ga0209396, IMG submission 184638) | Methane-oxidizing microbial communities from mesocosms in the Gulf of Mexico - GOM8C Gulf of Mexico (SPAdes) (version 2) | ecosystem: Environmental > Aquatic > Marine > Cold seeps...
GGTTCACGTGAAATAATTCCAAGTATCGCCTACCCATTAGGGGAAGGGTTTATTGATGTTGATGAGCATGGAGGTATATTTTCTAAACTTTCATTTGGTATGGATGAGGAAAAAGCAGTTTTCGTTGCTTTCACGCAAGATAAACGACTCATTAAAACAAGCCTTATTGCAGAAGATGACTTTACATACGATTCTGCTCACGAAGCTAACTATCAGGAAATTGACTTCCCTGTTGACCAGGTTAACGAAATTCTAGTGACTCCTGATATGGCACTAGCTTTTGTTCGTAGTGATGATCAAATATTTGTTTACGACCTCACCGATGAAGACGTCGTAGAACTAAAAGCTACGATCATTCCATCATTAGAGCAAAGCAGCACAAATCCTCATCATGTTACTTCTATGGCGCTGCTTTCTGGCAGTAGCTCTATTTTAATTGGCAACAGTGCCGGAAAAGTAACGCAATGGTTTGAAGTGGCAACCGACAACGGAAGGCAGTTTAAAAATATTCGTAGTTTCGATGTAAGCGAAACCGAAGCCGTTGCCCAAATTTACACCGAACAATTTAGAAAAAGCTTTTATACGTTAACGCCGTCAGGTGAAATGGGGGTTTTCTACACAACGAGTGAAGCCGACTTATGGCGTGGTCAGTTAATTACTGGAAAGACTAGCGCATTTGCTATTTCACCTCGTGCAGATGGTTTAGCGATTGTTGCAGGAAATATTTTAAAAGTATTCAGTGTTGAAAATGAACACCCTGAAGTAACTTGGAGTGCTTTATGGGAAGAGGTTTGGTACGAAGGTTATCCTGAGGCAAAGTTTATTTGGCAATCTACATCGGGCTCAGATGATTTTGAAGGGAAGTTCTCTTTAGTACCTATTTCTTTTGGTACCATGAAAGCCGCTATGTACGCGATGATGTTTGCTGTACCCATCGCTTTAAGTGCGGCTATCTACACGGCGTACTTTATGACCCCAGGTATGCGTCGAAAAGTAAAGCCAACCATTGAGTTAATGGAAGCATTGCCAACGGTTATTTTAGGTTTCTTAGCAGGTTTGTGGTTAGCACCAATCATAGAAAATTATTTACCGGCAATTGCGATGTTATTAGTTCTGTTACCACTATCGGTATTTTTGACGGCATTTGCTTGGCATCAATTACCTAAAGAAATGAAAAACCGTATTCCTGAAACATGGGCACCGATAATACTAGTACCGGTATTGTTGATTGCTGGCGGAAGTGCTTTTCTCTTATCTCCTTTCTTTGAATCACTCTTTTTTGGTGGCGATGTTCGACAATTTATTACTAATGACTTAGATATTGATTTTGACCAACGTAATTCACTCGTTGTTGGTTTAGCGATGGGGTTTGCCGTTATACCTACCATTTTCTCTATGGCAGAAGATGCAATATTTAGTGTACCCAAACATTTAACCAGCGGCTCATTAGCGCTAGGCGCAACACAATGGCAAACACTTGTAAAAGTTGTATTGCTAACCGCGAGTCCAGGTATATTTTCTGCTGTGATGATGGGCTTAGGTCGCGCAGTAGGCGAAACAATGATAGTTCTTATGGCTACCGGTAACACACCGATCCTAGATTGGAGTATTTTCCAAGGTATGCGTACTTTAGCGGCTAATATTGCTGTTGAAATGCCTGAATCAGAAGTGGGTAGTTCACATTATCGCATCTTATTTTTAGCTGCTTTTGTTTTATTTGTTTTCACCTTTATTTTTAACACGTTTGCTGAGCTGATACGTCAGCGCTTACGTGAAAAATACAGCTCGTTATAGTTAAGGTATTGAGTTTATGAATAGTTGGTTTAAATCTGGTTCTCCGTGGGTGTGGTTATCCGCTGGCGGCGTAAGTATCAGTTTAATTTCAGTTCTAGGGTTATTGTGGTTAATTGCTTCGCGCGGATTATCGTACTTTTGGCCTGCAGACATTTATCAATTTGAGACGGTGAATGAAAAAGGCCAAGCAGTCACCGTTATCGGCGAGATTTACGATCGGGAGACTCTGCCGACAAAACAATTATCCCACTTAAATTTAGGCTTAGACCCAAATAAAGAAACCATTGAAAGGATTTTAGTTAAAACGGGTAACCGTGAACTTGTTAATTTAGACTTTCGTTGGTTGTTGGTGCCTCTTATCAATAAGACCAGTAAACCTGAAGAATTAGTGGTGATTGAGCGTCGCACTAATGGTAATTTCTATGGTTATATCGATGGAATTATTTTAGATGGTAAACCTGAGAGTCTTGAAAAAATGGCAGAGTTGGTTGAGCGTGTTGATGCTTTTCAAGACAAAATGGCAGAATTACAAAAAGTTGATATCGGTGCTATTAATTATCAAATAGAACGCTTACGTTTGAAAAAGCGCAAACATATACTTGATGAAACCTTAACGGTTGAACGAGAAAAAGAAATTGACGAGCAAGTTACGCGTTATAACGCTGATTATCAGATACTCGAAACACAGTTAATGGCTATTCGTGACAAAGTATCGCGCGACCAATTAGTGGTTCGGGCGATGGGCGGAGAAGTTATTAAAATAGGTTTCGAGCAAATTTTGAAAATAACTTATAACAATAAATTGTCTGTTTTTGGCAGAATATTGGTATTCATTCAGCAAATTGGCAGTTTTTTAGTTGATGATCCTCGAGAAGCAAATACTGAAGGTGGTGTGTTTCCTGCCATATTTGGTACTGTTTTAATGGTGTTGTTGATGACAGTTATTGTTTCTCCTCTCGGAGTGGTTGCCGCCATTTATTTACATGAATATGCCGGCAAGAACGTACTAACGAAATTGCTTCGTATTGCTGTGATTAACTTAGCAGGTGTGCCATCAATTGTTTATGGTGTATTTGGTTTAGGTTTCTTCGTTTATATGGTGGGTGGCAGTTTAGATCAATTATTTTATGCCGAAACGTTACCTAGCCCAACCTTTGGTACGCCTGGGGTTATGTGGTCTGCACTAACACTAGCGATACTCACGCTTCCAGTTGTTATTGTATCAACCGAAGAAGGTTTGTCGCGTATTCCATCAGCAATGCGTCATGGTTCTTTAGCATTAGGTGCAACAAAGGCTGAAACGTTATGGCGTATTATTTTACCTATAGCGAGTCCAGCTATTATGACCGGTATTATCTTAGCTATTGCTCGTGCCGCAGGTGAAGTTGCGCCCTTGATGTTGGTAGGTGTTGTAAAAATGGCGCCGAACTTACCGCTTGATGGTAACTTTCCCTTCCTACATTTAGACCGCAAGTTTATGCATTTAGGTTTTCATATCTATGATGTTGGCTTCCAAAGCCCTAACGTAGAAGCTGCACGCCCTTTGGTGTTCGCCACAGCATTTTTACTGGTGACTATTATTGTTTCATTGAATATGACGGCAGTGACCATACGTAACCGTTTAAGAGAAAAATATCGCATGTTAGAGCATTAATTTTAGTCATCACCTTAGTTATCAGAATTAACTAAGGTGATACTTTTCCTCTTTTAGACTGAGGAAGGAAATATTAAAAATTGAACGCTTTAACCGCAACGAACAAAACTTAAGTATTGAAAGAGAAAAATATGATTTCAGTCAGCCCAAGAACATTTGCTCCAAAAGTTAAACTTGATCTTAATAACCTATCGCCAGAACAAGTGGCATTAGAAATTAAAAATTTAAATTTATACTATGGCGACAAACAAGCCTTACAAAATATCAGCATGTCTATTCCTAAAGGACAAGTTACCGCTTTTATTGGTCCTAGTGGTTGTGGTAAATCAACGCTGCTACGTTGTATAAACCGTATGAATGATTTAGTAGACATATGTAAAGTTGAAGGTGAGATTAACCTTCATGGCGAAAATATATATGGCAAACAAGTAGATGTTGCAGCATTACGTCGACAAGTAGGAATGGTATTTCAGCGTCCTAACCCGTTTCCTAAAAGCATTTATGAAAATGTTGTTTATGGTTTGCGTATTATGGGCGAAAACAATCGCCGTGTATTAGACGAAGCGGCTGAAAATTCATTGCGAAGCGCTGCATTATGGAACGAAGTAAAGGATCGTTTGCATGATAGTGCTTTAGGTCTTTCTGGGGGTCAACAACAACGTTTAGTGATTGCCCGCGCCATTGCGATTCAACCTGAAGTCTTATTACTTGATGAACCAACATCTGCACTCGATCCTATTTCAACATTGACGATTGAAGAATTAATTAATGATTTGAAAAAGCAGTTCACCGTCGTTATTGTTACGCATAACATGCAACAAGCCGCACGTGTTTCAGATCAAACTGCTTTTATGTACATGGGCGACTTAATTGAATATAGCGACACTAATACGCTGTTTACTACCCCGGCTAAAAAGAAAACTGAAGATTACATTACTGGCCGCTACGGTTAATACTGACGATTAATATGCTACTTTTATTGTAGATATAAGGAAAACATAATGGATAATATCAATCTTGGTCGTCATATTTCAGGCCAATTTAATGAAGATTTAGAAAATGTCATTAACCATGTCATGCACATGGGCGGCTTAGTTGAAAAGCAATTAAGTGATTCATTAACGGCTGTTAATAATGACAATGAAGTGTTAGCTAGAAAAGTTTTGGCAACAGACTATAAAGTTAACGCTCTAGAAGTTAGCATTGACGATGAGTGCACCCGTATTATAGCTAAGCGTCAGCCAGCGGCAGGTGATTTACGTTTGATTATGGCCATTATAAAAACCATTGCAGATTTAGAACGTATTGCTGATGAAGCACAAAAAATTGCACGTGTTGCCTTAGAGAATTTTTCAGGTGAACAAAAGTCGTTGTTACTTAATTTAGATAATTTAGGCCGTAAAGTTTTAGAGTTTTTACAAGCTGCTTTAGATGCATTCACCCGTATGGATGTCGAAGCTGCAATAAAAACGCATCAAAGTGATGAAAAAATTGACCGTGAATATGAAGCCCTAATGCGTCAATTAATGACTTACATGATGGAAGATCCTCGTTCAATTCCACAAATAATGACGGTTATATGGTCGGCACGTGCTTTAGAGCGTATTGGAGACCGCTGTCAAAATATCTGTGAATATATAATTTATTTCGTTAAAGGCAAGGACGTTCGTCATACAACCGCCGAAGATATTAGATCTTTATAAATCTACAATAATCCACTACTTTTAAGTAACTTTGTCTATACCTATAATTTTTCCAATAATTATAGGTATATATAACAAAAAGTACTAAAAATTGTCACCTAATCGTCATAAAACGCTTGAACATCGTGTTGAATGGGTTAATATCCGCGACGAACAATAACAAAGAGCAATTAGGCTCTCGGAATAAAATTATGGCTAGAAATTCAATACTAGGTGTATTTGCAAAGTCACCTATTAAACCATTAGAAAAACATATTCGATTGGTTACTAAGTGTTGTAATCAACTACCTGCTTTTTTTGCTGCTTGTGCTGACCAAGACTGGTCTGCAGCAGGGAAAATTCGTAGTAAAATATCAAAATATGAACGAGACGCAGACGCTTTGAAGCGACAAATACGTCTTGAACTACCGGGTGGTTTGTTTATGCCTGTTGATCGTGCTGACTTATTAGAGTTACTGACTCAACAAGATAAAATTGCTAATAAAGCTAAAGACATAGCTGGGCGAATTTTCGGGCGTAAATTAGTTATACCTGAAACATTACAAGCTTCTTTTGTTACTTACGTAGCGAGAAATATTGATGCAGCAGAGAAAGCCGCTGACGCTATAAATGAATTAGATGACTTATTAGAAACAGGATTTCGTGGTCGAGAAGTCGTATTGGTTGAAAAAATGATCAACCAATTAGATGAGATTGAAGATGATACCGACGCCATGCAAATAAAGTTGCGTAGCGACTTATTGGCTATTGAAAATGACTTAAATCCAGTTGATGTAATGTTTTTATATCAAATTATTGAATGGATTGGTGATTTAGCTGATTTAGCAGAGCGTGTCGGCTCTCGTTTAGAAATTTTACTGGCTAGAAAATAAGGGTACGTCATGGATATTTTATTAACACATGGCCCAATGCTGGTCATTATTGCCGGCGTTGTTGGTTTCTTTATGGCGTGGGGCATCGGTGCAAACGATGTTGCTAACGCTATGGGCACATCAGTTGGCTCAAAAGCACTCACAATCAAGCAAGCCATTATTATTGCAATGGTTTTTGAATTTGCAGGTGCATATTTAGCCGGTGGTGAAGTTACCTCGACTATTCGTAAAGGTATAATCGACGCAGCTTACTTTGTTGACAGTCCTGAATTACTTGTTTTTGGTATGATCTCAGCCCTGTTTGCTGCTGCAACTTGGTTACTTATTGCATCTATTTTAGGTTGGCCTGTATCTACTACACATTCAATTGTTGGTGCTATTGTTGGTTTTGCTGCAGTAGGAGTTAGTCCCGATGCAGTTGAATGGGCCAAGGTACTTGGTATAGTGGGTAGCTGGATAATTACACCGCTTATTTCAGGTATTATTGCGTTTGTTATTTTTAATAGTGCACAAAAACTAATTTTTGATACCGAGAATCCTTTAGCTCAAGCTAAGCGTTATGTTCCTATTTACATGTTTTTAGCAGGTTTTGTTCTAGCGTTAGTCACCATTAAAAAAGGTTTAAAGCATTTAGGTTTAAACTTCACTTCAGCTGAAGACTTCATATACGCAGTGATTGTTGCTGTGCTTGTTGCCTTTATTGGTAAAATTTTTATCAATCGTTTGAAGTTTGATGAAACTGCAGCAAAGAAAACACATTATGCAAACGTAGAAAAAGTATTTGCGGTATTAATGATAGTTACGGCTTGTGCGATGGCATTTGCTCATGGTTCAAACGATGTTGCTAATGCTATTGGTCCACTAGCTGCTGTAGTAAGCATTGTTGGTAATGACGGTCAAATAGCAGCTAAATCAGCTATCGCATGGTGGATATTACCACTAGGTGGATTTGGTATTGTTGCGGGTCTTGCGTTATTCGGACACAAAGTTATTGCAACGATTGGTAATGGCATTACACATTTAACACCAAGCCGTGGTTTTGCAGCTGAATTAGCAGCGGCATGTACTGTTGTTATTGCTTCAGGTACCGGATTGCCTATTTCAACCACTCAAACATTAGTGGGTGCAGTACTCGGTGTAGGTATGGCGCGTGGTATTGCAGCGATTAACTTAACGGTTGTTCGTAATATTGTTGTATCTTGGGTAATTACTTTACCGGTTGGTGCTGGTTTATCAATTGTTTTCTTCTGGGGAATGGTTGCAATTTTCACCTAAGCTGTAGACAACTTTATTTAAAAAAACCAGCAACTATGCTGGTTTTTTTATGCCTGAAAATTAGATGGTAGATAAAATGTAATTGACGCCATACCAATCTTTGCTTTAAATTTAAGATCGATTAATTAATATAACGATAAATATTTCTAGAAAAGTACATTGATATTGCCAATTATTATTAATAAGAACGCCCGTGCAAACAATGCGCTAGGTTTTTGGAAATTTATTCATCATTAAAATAATGAGATTGACAAACATTTAGTATTAACAGGCATTTAATAAGGGAAGTGTTCAGGTATTACTTGCCTGAACGAGTTTTACCCTATATTATTACGCCTCTTTGAAATTCAACAGAAATTCAAATTGCCTTGATAGCTCAGTCGGTAGAGCAGAGGATTGAAAATCCTCGTGTCCCTGGTTCGATTCCGGGTCAAGGCACCATATTCCTCTTAATTGAGACAGAAAAGCCCACAAGAGATTGTGGGCTTTTTTCGTTTTCAGTGTCAGGTGAAATCTCGCTATTTCCGTATAGATATACAGTTAACAGAATTAAAGGATTAACTCCTTTGTGAATGAATACTGCCTGTTTAGCTAAAATATTTTCAACACTCAGTTTGTTGCAATAAGGTTAACAAAAAGTTTGTTTTTTGTTTTAATTCTTCTATTATTACATGGGAAACTCAATAATATATATAAAAAAGGATATAAGCATGAAATGGATTTCATCATCACTTCACATGTATTTTTGCTCTGTAAATACCAAAAATACATTATTAAAGAAGATCAATTCACATACGCTGTTAGTGACACAAATGGGCATAAAGCTTTTTGATATCAGTTCACCTACACATAAATTACAGGGTGGGTTTAAATAATGAATTTTGCCAAAATAAAAAACGCGGCGTGTCGACTTTCGTTAGTGATGTTTGTTTCCATCTGTTCACTTCTTGGCGGGACATACCCTGTACTTGCATTTGAAGAGATTAGCTTTGAAAGTGATTATTATAACTTTTTACAACGTAATAAAGTCAATTCTGACCTAGCTCCGCTCGACGTTACGTTAGCGGGTGAACAAATTGACCAATACAGCGGCTCTCTGTCTTTTCGTACTACCGATGTAAGCTTAGCTGGCAACTCAGCAATTCCTGTAGCGTTTACGCGCGTCGTTAGTCATGGTCTTGAAGGCCAAAAACAAATGGGTGATTGGGACATTGATATTCCTCGAATTGAGGGACGTTATGGTTATGGTAAAGAAGGCCCTAATTGTCAAGACCCCATGCCTGAGACATTTCATACCAATAAGTATCAAACCGGCCTAACAGCTTTCTATCCTTGGGATTATCATCATGGCTTGAGCGTTCATTCAGGCAGTGGCGGTGGCGGTAAGTTAATTTCCCCATCAGCTTCATCTCCTAGTCCGTATAGCTTACCTGTCGGTGCTCGTCATTTAACCAAAGATAACTGGATATTAAGTTGTACCGGCTCGGGTGGTAAAGACTTTATTGCTCGCTCTCCGCAAGGGCTAAAATATACTTTTAATGTAGAGAACCGAAAAGACGCTCTACCAACAATGAAGGGGATTGCTATCTCTCGCACAGAGGTTGTAGCAAAACTCGTCAGTAAAATTGAAGACAGATTTGGTAATTACGTAGAGTATAAGTATAGCAATGGTCTACTTACTTCTATTACCTCAAATAAGGGAAGAAGTATTGTACTCGCCTATAATACCAGCGGTACTTTTCTCGGAGAGCTGGCAAGTGTTACGGCCAATGGCAAAAAATGGCGATATAGTTATAAAACATCCACAACGGGAAATCATTTAGAGCGAGTTACATTACCCGATGGTACTTTCTGGTTATACGATATTGCAGGGTTTAGAGGATTCTATTTAAATGGCACCGTCGGTTACCAAGGTGCTTATCCTGAATTATCTATTAACGTTACTCATCCTCAAGGAAGTATGGTCAATATTGTTTTGCGCAGTATTTGGAAATACAAACCAGGCATATGTTGGAGCCCCGCTAAAGGTCTAGGTACAGAAGTCCCTAACATTAATCACTTGTGTCGCAGTCGCGTGTTTGCGGTAGTCAAAAAAGAACTCTCTGTGAATAATGGTGATTCATATGAATGGTTGTATGAATATGGTGACGATGACCATAATGTGTTGTTGTATAATATTGCGACTAAAACTTGGTATAACAATATTGATGAACAAACCAATACAGTAACCACACCAAACGCTAAGCACACCTATGTTTTCGCAAGGCGAAAAAACTGGCAAGAAGGCGCACTTTTACGCAAAGATACTCGTTCACTAAACGGTACATTGCTCTCATCATACTCAACACAGTGGCAAGCAACCGTAGACTATGGCGAAGGAGATGCGTGGGACCCGAGTAATGCCGGTAACCTTGGTTTAGCCTCATATAAACGTGCAGAAAAAACCAGTGTTATTACTGAGAATAACAATACCTACACAACCCGATACACTGACTATAATCAATATGGCGCTTTATTAGGCTCAAACAGTTTCAATTCATTTAGCAGTAATACGCGTTACACGAAACAAACCTATCACCATGATACCAGTAATTGGTTACTGAACCTTCCAGCAAAGAGTTATGTAAGTGATTCAAGCAGCTTTGCTGAACCGCCTTACAAAGAAGGCACTTATCACTCGGCAAGCGGTAGTTATAAATCATCCCCTTATGAATCAAAAATTTTGGGCCGAGTTGCGGCTAAAAACAGCCAATACCACAGTGACGGTAACCTGAAAAAAGTGGAGTATGTCGGTACAGGGCGTTATGAACAATTTGAAGGTTACAAGCGCGGTAAAGCGCAAAAAATCACCTTGCCCTGCCAGAAGGTAAATGGCTGTAATACCGCTAACGGTAGTACCAGCAATACCGTAATTGCTAAGCTAATTATTAACAATGATGGCAGCACCGACCGAGTGACTGATTTTAAAGGGTATGCGACTAATTACGATTACAACACGATGGGCTGGTTAACTAAAATAGACCCTGTTGATAGTAAATGGTCAAATACCAACATCACTTATGGTGTTGTGACCATCGCGGGTGACGGTTTATCGGGCAGTGGCGCCAAGGTAGGGCAACTAAAACAAACAGTCAGCCAAGGCAGTTCTCAAAAGCTGACCTATTTTGATAGCATGTTGCGCCCCTATTTAGTTCGAACGCGTGCCACGAATAGTGCATACACTACGTTATATCAACGCAGCGAATATGACTTTGAAAACCGCACCACGTTTTCAAGTTTCCCGAGTAGTGCTATTACTATTTCATCGGGTATAAGAAGTGTTTTTGATGCACTTGGACGAAAAACCAGTGATACCCGTAACACTGATAATGCAACCACGCGATATAGCTATATCTCAAATAATCGTTCAACGGTAACAGACCCTAAAGGTAACGCCACCACCACAACGTACCTTGCTTATGGTAGCCCAAGCAAATCGAAAGCAACCTACATTTCAACCCCTAAAAATACAACAGCTATTAATTATAATCTGTTTGGACAGGTAGAAGATATTACCCAAGGTGGTATTACTGAAGATCGTTTTTATGACAATTACCAACAACTTTGTAAAACAGTACGACCAGATACCGGTGTTACTGCTTTTGGGTATAACACGGCCCGCCAAATGATTTGGCAAGCAGAGGGGGCTTCTGGAAATAAAAGCAGCTGTGATGCAAGCAAAGTTACCTCAACACAAAAAGCCAGGCTTACTTACAATAACTGGGGAGAAATAAGTGTTCAAGACTACCCAGATGGCTCGCCAGATAAAGTGTTTGGTTATGATGAAAATGGCCAGCTAGAGAAATTAACCGCAGGGAGTACGGTATGGGATTATCAATACAACAGCTTAGGTCTAATAGAAAAACAAACCTTAGCAGTAGGCAGTAAAAATTTTGTTATTGACCCTGCCTATAACAGTTTAGGGCATGTTCAAAGCCTTACTTACCCAAGTGGACGTGTGGTTGACTTTGCCCCTAATACTTTAGGACAAGCCACAAAAGCGGGAATTTATGCAAAAACTGCTAAGTACCATGCTAATGGCAGCTTAGACAGTTTCACTTACGGCAATCAACTTACCTATAAACGTAGTTTAAATAACGAGCAACAGCCTTTTGTGATAAGTGTGAAGCAAGGAAAGATCGATAAGTATAGTCAACGTCACTACTATGATGATAATAATAATGTTACGACTATTGACGACTTAACCGACGATACTTATGACATTGACTTAGGGTACGATGGTCTAGACCGTTTAGTCACGGCTTCAGGAAAATGGGGCAGCGGAAGTTTTAATTATGATAGTTTAGGAAATATCTTAAAGAAAACCCTCGGCAGTCAATCGTTAACGTATCATTATGATACGACAAAGAACCGCTTGAATAGTGTCAGTGGTTCGTTAGCTAAAAGCTTTAAATATGATGCCCGCGGCAATGTTGTTAATAATGGCTATGGTTTGATCTTCAACCGCGCTAATCAACTGACCAATGCTAACGGCAACTCCTATACCTACGATGGGCATAACCGTTTAGTCAAAAAAGTCAGTAACGGTAAAACCATTTACAGTGTTTATGGCATGAGTGGCACCTTGTTCTACCGTGAAGACAGTCAACAAAAGAAAAACGACTATATTCGCCTAGGCAGTGAACTTGTTGCGAAAGACAATACACCGGTTAGCGCAGTAATTTCTCCTCCTTCAACTACCCCTATTGTTAGTGGCTCTTATATTAATAATCGCTGGGGATTAAATCACATTAGCGTGAGCTGGATAAGTACCGGAATGGGTAATATTACACATTTCGAATTGTATAAAAGTGGTGATGCTGTAGCTCCACCGCCTAACTGTTTGAAAAGCTGTATTCAATCTAGCGTTATAAAAATATCGGGAGAATGGGTCCGTGCTTATAGCGGCAGTAGTTTTAGTTATCAAATTTCGGCCGTACCAGATTCCATTGATGTTAAAGCACGTGCTTGTAACAGTACCGGTTGTGGCCCATATAGCGCAACTAAAACTCTAACTTCATCTGTGGTTTGGTAAAGGAATACCTATGAAAAATTATATATTAATATTAAGTTTACTGACTTTATTAGGTTTTACCGTTGGTAGCCAAGCAGAAATCGTTTACATACATAATGATGCACTCGGCTCGCCGATTATGGAAACCAATGAATTAGGAGCGGTTATTTCACGCAGCCATTACAAACCTTTTGGTGAAACGCT
>Ga0209396_1005099_pt1 | contig 12540 bp, 9 predicted proteins | sample GOMGulsemesocosm_6_FD_184638 | JGI IMG/M metagenome (GOLD analysis project Ga0209396, IMG submission 184638) | Methane-oxidizing microbial communities from mesocosms in the Gulf of Mexico - GOM8C Gulf of Mexico (SPAdes) (version 2) | ecosystem: Environmental > Aquatic > Marine > Cold seeps...
GCTGACTAGTGCATAACGCCTCATTAAGTTAAACAAATTTGAGCATTACATTCACTAAGCGAAGTTCGAACAAAGTTTCAGTTTAATACTTGTTTGGCTTTATGAATAACCATCAACACCGCAAGTTTTTGAAGATGTAGAGCCGTGCGATTCGCTCGCGAAATAATGTCCAGCATTAATCATCTGTTTTACAAATGGACTAAAAATTACACTTGCCATTATAGTTACGATGGTCAACTATTTTATATTATTTTAAACAGCTTGTTATAAGCCCTGTTCACGTTACAGCTATACTACTTTAACACATTCACCACTGGGAATTTCAAACCAAGACCAGAACAAATCAAGCATTTCAGGAGTCATATTATACGACTTCTCATCTTGCACTTGATTACGTTTAATAACCCTTTGCCTACATTTTTCAACGCTAACATCGAGGTATATTAACTCAAATTCTAAATCATGTTCCCTAGCCCATACTAAAACTGAATCCCGATCGGGCTTAGTCCAAAAACCGAAGTCAAAGATAACAGGGACATTTAAACTTAACATTTGCAAAGCAGAAGCTTTAAACAAACTTTGCAGTGTATTTATGCGTTCAGTAAAAACATCCCGCTCCATATGTTCACCATAAAGAGGAATCATCCACTCATCTATGGAGAAACGAAACGCTGATTTTTCAACGGCCAACTTTTTAGAGTATGTGGTTTTCCCTGAACCGATAAATCCACAAATAAAATATACTTTCGACATGATACCCTTGGGCTATAATGGTCCGTTAAGCGAACTAAAGAAATGGATTATAATGTGTAGTGAAGCGAAACCTCCCCACTGTTTTAGTTCCGTTATATTGCTTGTTCAATCGATTTCCTAGTAAGTAACACAACTCTGTGCCAATCTAATTTAATGCTATTTGCATTATTTCATTCATAGTTTCGACTGATGTTTCCCGCTTAAGCGGGCAGAAATGATTGACTAAAATGGTGCTTCGAAGCGGAACATAAGCAACTGTTTATGTTCATTATAAACTTCAAATTAAGCATTCTCTAACGCTTTTCGTGATTTAGAGATATCTCTACGGTTAAACCATAACTTTATAGGCCAGCATAATTTCCATGCCATCAACATGGCTCCTTTGGCTGTCAGTTGTCGTTCATTGTTTATTGCTTCAGGCAATACCCAGCCTATATTCACGAGAAGGTTTTGTTCATCGGTGAGAAATGACTCAATTGTAGAAAATTCCTTTCCTTTTGGAAAAGTTATTTTATTAGAGTCAGATTTAGAATATGAATGAAGCTTCATTGCTATATTTAGTAATTCTTCAAAATCATTAACATCAGGAAACCTAAAGCATAGTTTTTTATTGTTACTTGGGTAGATTTCAAAAATAGGATTATTGTTAACATTAACTATAGAGCCATCATTATACATTTGAGAGAATTCAATCTGCGTAGTTTCTTGCTCACCACTACTGATTGTAGATAATGTACATGCGAGTTTTGATTCAAAATTGTTATATATACTAAAGTACATATTTGAATTGCTTTGGATTATCTCTGATGAACCAATGTATTCAAATTTATTGCTAATTATTTTTTCATGTAACACTGTGAATGTGGTTGTGCGTTGTAGTAAAAAGTCATCAGATTCCAGCAACTTAAATTTGATTGTTTCAGGCATTTTCTGAAGTTTGAATATGAGTATAGGACCAACAATAAACTGAGCTAAGACTAATATACTAATAATCTTTAAAATTATAATGACTAAATCCATCTACACTTTCCTTATATATGCTGCGTGCATAAACGGGCTACAAACAGTTGGTTACACCTTGTGAGACACAAACAAAAGCAACTGTTTTTGTCCGTTTACATGTATTGTTAGAACTTATCCCAATCATGAAAATGAACATCATATGTTTGATCTTTAATGTTTCACTTTTCTGAATTAAAGCTCCACTCAATAGAGTCCAGATAATCAACAAACTTTCTAATAAATAATTGTGGACAACACTGAGTTCTAACGCTTTATTAAGCTATAAAAAGGACAGGTTATAATTCGAAGCGATCGCCACCTATTTGTTATCAGTTTAAACAGCTCGCTGTGTAGTTACTTGTCAGCTGAATAAGGATCTTCAGCTAAAACATATGCCTTTAAATCTGATTTTAATTCATGATTAGTAAGCCAATCACGAAACTCTTTAGCTTTTTTATAGTTTTCAGATCCAAATTTTTCTAAATATAGATCTGAAAAATTTGTAAGCGCATTTGTTTGCTTAATTTGGGCTTGCCAATGATTTGTAAGTATTGAATTTAATGAACCAGCTAAGCCTTCACTTTTTAGTAATTCCCATTCACCTTTATCAAGCCAAACCCCACCAACTCTCGAACTGTAATCAATTTTATGTTCATTAGTTGCTGAAATTTTAAATTTTCGCATGATAATGCCTGATGAAGGGCAAATTAACGCTTTCTTAGAATCCGTAATCTCGGTTTCTTCAACTAAAATATCATTTGAAAAGTTATAGTCTGAATTTGCATCTTTCCAAACAGAAAATTCTTCGATTAGAATCCAATTTCCACCACAAGAGCTACATGTATGTGCCCAGAAGTCGGCTTCTAAATGAGTCTCTTTTAAAACACCATTATTACAACTTGTACAATTCATAATTTCCCTATTTATACATATATGTAAATATCAAAAACAACATAGCAGACGAGTTAAATAGTTTATTTCTGCCTTTTGCGACTATGAATACCCAATATTTACATTAAAGACAAAAATAATACATTAAGGGCAATATATAACAACACGTTAACACAATAAATCAACACTACATCAAAATATCACTAGTGATAATAGCTTTTAGTCTGACATCATTGATGTTCGAGTAAACACGTGCGTCATTCGAGTAGCAGATCTATTTATTGCTAACACTAAATATGCATGGATAAGAAGTAGTTCGAGGGTTGATACAAATAATTTAATTAGCGTTACTAGATTGAACGTAGAAATTTAGACGGCCAAAGGCCGTCTGAGCCTAGATTACGATTAGCCCTTATACAGCTTGGTAAATTTTTGAATCGAGAAACCGTTCAAGTAATCTTCGCCAACCTTGATAATAGGCACGGCGCGAAAACCCGTTTTTGCGAACTCTTTTTGCCCTGCTGGGCTTTTAATATTCACTAAACGAAACTTAATGTTCTTAGATTCAAAGTATTTTTTAGCGCTGTCACAATGGGGACATTGTGTTGTTGAATAGAGCGTGACTCGTTTCATCTAATTATGCCCTTTTACTAGTGACCACAACCGCCTTCTGCATGGATATGACCGTGGCTGATCTCTTCTTCTGTACCTGCACGAACCGATACAATTTGAATTGAGAAAGTCAGTGTTTTACCTGCAAATGGGTGGTTAAGATCACAATCAGCATTAAATTTGCCCAGCTTAACGATGGTAACTTCTTGGCGACCTTGATTAGACTCTACTAAAACAACAGAGCCAACTTTAAGCTTTTCATTTGTTTGTAGGTGTTTAATTGGGATACGTTGAATGTGTCCCTCTTCACGGCGCTCGCCGTAACTTTGTTCTGGTGATAAAGTCACTTCAATTTTGTCATCAGCAGCTTTTCCTTCAAGTACCTCTTCCATCGCAGGAAATAGGCCACCGTGCCCGTGCAGGTAAGTCATCGGTTTATCGTTGAAACTACTTTCAAGCTTGGTATCCGCTTCGCTTAAACTGTAATGGAACTCTACGGCACTGTTTTTTGTAATTAACATATTATTCTCTTCTTTACTTGTAAATTAGGCCTAAAGGCCTGTTTTGGAATTTGGCGCTACTGTAGCATATTTCTTATGTAATGAAGCTATTGCTTCAAAAACCTCATCACTGTGTTTATAACCCATACCATGTACAGGAAGGTAATCTTGTTTATCAACAGGATCTTGTCCATAAGCCCAGAAACTTGCTCCATCATCGAGTCGACCATACTCACAAATATACGCATAGATAATTTGTAAACGCGTTAAGGTATGGGAGTAACGGGGGAATGCTTCTTGACCAATGTGAGAGCCATGAATAATGGCAAACGCTTTCTGACCACTCTCTATTTGTAATTTTTCAGAAAGCGCTCGATGGCTTTCATAACAGAGTAGACGTCCTAGCAAGTTCACACTGCCCATGTTGTAAGCTTGATAGATAACAATATCAACCATATTGCCAATAAACGGGTAGTGTTCACAGTTAGATTTAGCAAGAAAAACCTCAGCCATTTTTCCGGCTGACTCAAAATTATAACTGCTTAATGCACTGTTTAAAGCATCACTCGGATCATCAGTTATCGTACCAACACGTAATGCTTCTAGCTGCTCATTTTTGTCTACAAAAACACTCAGACGCTGACTAACAGACTCAATAAAATCAGGTTGCAACTCTGTTTCAGAAAGTAAACCTACGCCCGTTGGCGCACAACTTAGTAGATATTTTTTACTGGTGGTTGTTGTTTGCATATCAAGAGCAATACGTGCATCACAGATTATCTTTTTGTAAATAGCTACCTGTTCAACTGTTTGTGTCATGCCACCAGCAGGTTCGTAATCTAGATCTAACCCATCTAAGTCAAGATCAGCAACTAACAGTGCCATCGATTCAAAATCAGCGTTAATAAACTCTCCACCAATTTCACCACCCGCTGATACCAAAATCTTACGACCGGGGCAATTGATTCTACTCTGTGCTATCGCTACTTTCAGATCTTTCAAAGTAGCCACTTCTTCAAGACCTTTACCCTCTCCCTCGAAAAAGTATTCCGATATTGGCGATTCAAGTGAGCCAGAATACTGTTTTGCAGGATCGATAAACGACAGGATTAATACATTAACAGTTGAGGTAACTTGCGCTAAGCGGGAATGTTTAGGATCTAACCAGTTCTGGTTTTCATGCCACATAGGGTAATAGGCTACCACCGGTCGTACATTAAATAAATCAGACATCATGTTCCTTATAAAGTATGAATATTTTAATTTGAACTCGCTACAATAAGTTTCAAAAAGTGTGCGTTATGGATTTATATCAAATATATGTGCTAAGTTTTTAAAACATAATATAAAAAGGGCATTAACAGAAATTAGTTAGTAGAAAGTCTGCCCTCTGCACACTAAACACACACACATTAACGTAATAAAATATCTACATCACTGTAGCTATAGTTATCGGTAGTACCTGAGACAAGTAGACCTTTAGGTTTTATGTCCAATGCATCCTGTTGATCATTAGTTAATTTACAGTAACTACTAAATACCAACTCCACCCATTCTTTCGGGTCAATCAGCTGATCTTCTACTATCCAGCTTTGTAAGGCCATTTTCCAGTATTGAATGGCAGAAACAGATTCACCATGTTTAATAACCAGCTCAAATAAACGCTCTGTTTGTTCCTCAAAGAAGTCATGATCTAAAACAAAGCTTTGTTCCTCTTCAAACTCAAGATCACTCACCTCACGTTCAATAACAGAGTCTGTTTTTGTAGGCTTACGCAACGCTTGAACAATCGCAACCAATGGAACTTCAACATCACTACAACGTGTATCAACATAACTTTTAAGTTGCATGGACGACGAAAACTTTAGCGTTTGTGGCAGTTGCTCATCTTCAAAAATCGATTCGCTTATCTCGAATTCAGGATGTAAATGAAGATAACGTGCCATATTACGTAACAAACTGGCTTGCTTTTCATCTCGGCGAAGTCGGAATAAACTCAAGCGCATATTGTCGATAATAAAACGTAAACGTGGCAAGGTTTGATTAAACCAATATACAAAGCCACTTACTTTACGTGCAAAATCACTCGGGCAGGCCCAATCGGTCCACTCATAACAACTTTCTGGATCAACCTGTTGTAACTCGGTTAATAGTTTTTGCGCATACTGTAGCGCACGTTCATTTTCACGTACTTTAGCGCTTAGTGTACTTACAAAGCCAAATTGGCTTGAGATAGCGTGATGCATGTTCTCAAGGCTAACATTGAGGTTATCTTTCGCTTCATAAAGCAAGTCATCAAGTTGGTCCAAGTAATACTCAGCATCATCCTGTTGATTGTTTTGTACTGAGATGCGGTAGTCTTTCACCATATCATCAAGGGTATCAATCACCTTACCCATATCACTTAACTGTCGGTAACTACTCTGTTTGCGCATCAAACGATTAAGCATACGTTTTAATTCGGCCGTTACACGGTAGTCACCCATCTCATCATCGGGGCGTAACAAACCAACTTTATGCAGGTTTGCAATTTTACGAGACTCACTCTCAAGCTCATTAACCGTGCCATAAACATAAGCATCGGCGAGCAGTTGATCATGTGCCCCTATTTGGCGTAATAGCGTAGCGACATCAGAGGCATTATAAGCGGCCATTAAAAGAGTAACTCCTCTTGTGCCTGCTCAACGGTTTCTGGTAACTCTACCCGCTCAGAGTCATTTAAGAACTCAATTAACAGATAGATAAGATCAAACTTAGCGGTCGCATAATAACGACTACTGCCACTATTTTTACGTACCAGATAGCCCATCTCTTCCAATTTCAGAAAAGTAAATACCAGCTGTTCACGCGATTCCAGTTTGTTGGTTTTAAAGGGTTTGATTGCTGTTAATCGGCGCAACTGTTCACGCAGGGTTTGATCATGCTCAAAAGGGTCAAACAATGCATTGATATTGACCATCGATTTTGCACGCAGTGGAAGATCTGTTTGTGTTGCTGTTAATAACAGCTCTAAAAACTCCACCAGAGGCCGGAATGATGAGCGTACCTCTAAAAACAGTTGCGTCAATTCAGCGCTATTATCTTGATCTACCGTTTGAAAGGTAACGTAATAAGCATCGGCACTATCGAGGTAGGTTAAGTTGCGGTCTAAATTAGACAGAAAGTCCTCAACTCGTTCACGGTTCTCCGTTGCACTTAAATACTCAAACTGATCAGCAAAGGCAGTTTCACAAATGATCTCACCGGTTAATAGTTTTTGTATTGTTTGTTTAAACATTGCTAACCTCAGCTTGTTGCATTTGTTTTTGTGCACGCATAGCTAACAATTCATCGATACGTGATAGTGGGATCTGCGCATGGAATATCTTGTTATCTTTAATTTTATAGTGGCGTTTGTAGAGCGAAAGAATATGTCTATCGGTTGATGGTGACGCCGATAACATAGTGATATGGTTATCAGAAAACATCTTAAGCAATAGATCTACATTTTCTGCCGCTAGTTCACCTAACTCATCGACCGGTAATATGATCTGTGAAGGTGATTCACTCTGCCCGCGTAACATACCTAAAATACCAGCAAACAGTGATAACATCGCCAGGTATGAGAGACCTGTCGAGCTTATTTTTTTAAGCTGACGTGCATTACGCGCATATTTGAGTTGCCCTTTTTCACTAATCGAAAACTCAATATCAAAGAGGTTATGGTGTGCCAGTACAAAACCTTCACTTGGCAGGTAAGTAGAGAGCTTTTGCATCGCATAAACAAGGTCGTCCGGTATTTCACCATTACCTTCGCGTAACTCATCACGATGTAACTCGAATAGTTTTGCGAACTGCTGCAGTGGCCCCCAATATTCAAGCTCCTCCTGCTTCATCACCGTATAAACATTAATGTCCGCAAGGGCTTCAAAATGCGCTAATGAGGTCACGCTTTTAGAAAGCTGTTTACCAATACTGTTAATACGACGACCAAAGTTTTCAATGTGTTGGTAAAACTCATTGATCATATTGGCGTTCACAGTCACCAACTGGTAAGTATTTTTCTGTTTTTGCTCTGCACTGCTAAGCAGGTCCATAATAGGATCGCGATATTTAAATAGATTACGTGCACCTTGGAAGTTATCGTTATCACTCACTAATTGCTGCCAGCTTTCAAACAACTCACTACTTGCATGGTTCTTTTTAAAGGTTTCATTAAAGCGCTGCAACTGACCACTTAAACGTTTCTCAACTACTTCAAACTGTTTCAGCCAATCAAAGCAGAAGCTCACGGTGAGATCCGCTTCATTGTTTGGTTCATTGCTACTTTCTAGCGCCACAATGCCACTCTTCTCACATAGGCGTTGACTATCACTCAACTGAGTCAATAACTCTGTCGCAGAGCGTATTTGGGTATTGAGTTTTTTTAATGATTTTTGATTATCACTGATCAATTGCCCTTTTTCACTTTGCAAATCTTCAAGGTTGTTTTCAAAGCCGCGTTTTTCAATCTCACGATTTTGGTTTACTTCTGCAAGCTTGTCACGATGTACATAACGCTCATTCATAAACTGTGCATATTCACGTGCTTTACGCGACCAAACAGCACACTCATGTAACGATTTTTCAAGATCTATGCGTTGCTTTGTACGTTTATCAACTTCACCATCAGGGTCAAGATCGCTTAATGCACTGCTATGTTGTTTTTTATAATCACGTAGACGCTCACTGGCGCTCAGCTCTATCTTTTGGCGTTGCACTGTTAACTCATCAAGTTGACTATCTCGATCTGACTCCACCACCATGCGCTGCTCTAGCATCACATTATGCAACTCTAGACGTTCATCCTGTTGTTGTTCTTGGAACAGTTCGATCTTTTGACGGTTATCTTTTTGCTGGGTAAATAGCAGTTTTAACTTGTCGTCTAATGCAAGCTGAAATGCTTTAATCGCCCGTTGTTTTTTATCATTTAGATGTGTTTTTTGTGTTTTAAGTTGCTCAAGCTTAAGCTCATTTTGTTTGATGCTTTGAGTATTCTCAGCAATGGTTAACTGCAGTGCTTGAATCTGTTTCTGATATTCACCGATTTGTTGTTCTAACGCGCTGATGTTATTTGTTAACTGCAGTGCTTTACTGTCTAAATCGTTGGCTTTTTCTCGCAGTTGATCTTCACTGAGCTGCAGGTCGCTCTCTTGCAGTTGCATTAAATCAATCTGTAACCCGTAGAAGTTATCAGTTTTCCCACACCATTTTGGTGCCAAATCACAACGATTAAGTTGCTCAGTTGATAACAAACGGCCAATATTTTCCTTCCAGCTTATAGCATCTGACTCATGCGTTAAGAAGTGTTGTAACGACCCCTCTTTAGGTAATAGCTGGCACTCAACTTCATGACGTTGGGTTTTAACATTATCTAGATAACGTGCCTCTGCTTTATGTTTTTCAAGTAGTTGACCACGTTGATTTTGTAATAAAGTCAGTTCACTGTTTAAACCATTTTGTTGTGCTAAAAGCTGAGATTGTGTTTCATGGCATTGCCCCAAGTTTTGCTGGTTTTCATCGATTGCACTAAGCAGTTCAGGCTCTAAACTGGGGTTATTTTGCTGTTGTTGCACCTGTTTCACATCATTTTCAAGTGCTTGTTTAGCCATGTTAAGCTTTAAATTAGTGGCACTTAACTGCTCATTTAAAGTGAGAAGTTGTGCCTGCTGTGTTTCAGCGATAACACCAAGTTGCAGTGACGCGGACTCTTTTACCTTGAATGATTGTTCTTTATTTGCGGTAAGATCGAGCAATTTTTGCTGTTTTACCTGGGTGATGAGCTTTTCAAACTTGGCTTGGATTTTACTGATATTACCTTCAAAAGCCGCGATTATCTCATTAACTTCATTCAACTCTTGTTGGAAACGTGGAGCTTGATCAGCTTGCAATTGAAAGCTTGCCGCATCGTTATCTTCATAATTGAGTTTGTCTTCATCGAGTAGATCGATACGGCTTTGGTCAGCCTCAATTTTTGCCGTCAACTTACTGATATCTTGTCTAAGACTATTTGCTGACAGTTTTAATTCTGTCTCTAAAATCTCTAATTCTGTAATGGTTGTCTTTTTATTTTCTTGATAGCTTTGCACTTTCGCTTGAAGGTTTTGTTGATGGCTAAGCATCTCAAAATGTAAATGTTGTAACTTAGTTAACAAACTATCTAAATTGGTAAAATCGGTTTGCCATATTGCTATTTTGTCAGCGACTTTTTGAATTGCACGACTTGCTTGAATATCCGCCAACCAATGACTGATATCCTCTTTGTTTAGACTAATCTGCTCTTTTTCGTCAACGTTATTACGTGCAAGGTGATCGCTGGCGATCTCAACTAACATGCGTTTTACTGCATCAAAATCGAGATTCTTTTCAATCGTACCATTCACCACTTTATCGATATGAGGCGCACTTGTATCGGTAAAAGAGAAACGACTTTGTAGCTGACGAATGTCTTTAATTTTACGGCCACTACGTAGGTTTTGAATGATTTGACGATATTTATCAACACCTAAATAACTTGAGCAGAAAATGCCTGTACTACGGTAATTTCGTTCAATCTCACTAATGGTTAAACGCTGTTTATTATTAATAAACAGCTCGCTGTCGTATGCGCCATCAATCAATTTATAGTTAACAGCACGGCCATCACTGCTCGCAAGCATCATGCAGGTTTGACCATAGGGACGTTGGTATTCATAAACCAACAAACTAGTATCCCGAGGCAGGTAATAGTCTGCAAAGTTTCTCGCTTGATCAACTTTACTCACAATATCACTTGGACGCATGCCATAAAAAAGTGGCAAAAGGCGCATTAGGGATGTTTTACCCGCACCATTGGTACCTTCAAGTTGAGTATGGCCAGTCAGATCAAGTTCATTAACTTGTTTTTTCCAAAAGCTATCGATGAAAATGATACGCAGTAATTGATAGGCTTGCTGAGCCATAGAGGATCCTTTATGTGCGATTTTTAGACAAAGTTATGAGAAAAGTGTTAGCGGGCTAATTTATAAGGATTGAACGGTTTTGTCGATCTATTTAAGCCTAGATTGTGCAGTATTTAAAGAGAAATAGTGGCGATCAAAAAAGGCGATGAAAAGTTACTAATCATCGCCTTCATAAACTTACGTTTCTGAGAAACTATTTTTCGTGGTTAAGCAAAGCTGCACCACGCACGCCACCTTCACCACCAAATTTTGCTTTAACAACGATCGGCAGTTGAACATTATTTAATAGGTGTTCAGGCAGACGTTTTGTAAACTCTTCTACAAGAATTTCAAACTTAGATAAACCGCCACCAAATACAATCGCGTCAGCGTCTAGTACCATCATTGCAGTACCAACACCAGCAGCTAAAATATCAAAGTAGATATCAACCACTTTCTTTGCTGTTTTATCACCAGCACGGAATTTTTCTAAAATTGCAGGGCCTTTTAATGGCTCTTTTGCATAATGTTTGTATAAATTACCAAGACCAGTACCCGAAACATAAAGTTCTAAACACATTTGACGTCCACAACCACAGGTTAGATCAGGTAAATCAGGGTATTTTTTCAGCAATGTTGCAGGTAATGGGTAATGACCGATTTCACCGGCAAAAGAGTTTTTGCCCGTTAAGATGTCACCATTTATAAATAGAGCACCACCAACACCAGTACCGAGCGTTACGCCCAATACCGTTGCACAACCATCTGCACTACCACCATAACATTCAGACAATAAGAAACAATTTGCATCGTTCTCAAGCTTGATATCACGCTCGAGGGAAACAGATAGATCATGAATCAGTGGACGACCTTTAATAGCAGGTACATTTGCACAATTGAGCGTCATATCTTCAGGATTGATTGCACCAGGAAAACCAAGACCGACTTTACCTTTAACTGCAAATTTGGCATCAGCTTGACGAACCATGTCAGTGATAATTGTGATAAAAGAAGCATAATCATGCGGTGTTGGTGTTTGATCTTCAAAAAGACAGTTCAGCTCATAGTCATAAACACAAAAAGCGATTTTAGTGCCGCCAACATCAAATCCATACAACATAATTATTCCTTCTTATTACAGAGACTTATTCAAAAATTTTCGCAATATTACACTGACTTAGTTATTTTAAGTAAGATCTAAATCAAATGCGCGATAATTAAATGACTGAATGCTATCGGCCATTTTTTTGTTAACCTACAAATTTGAGCAGGAATATACCACAAACTTTACATAACAGGGTTTTATCGGCGCAATTTATTATCCATTTGTTTATAAAAACAACAATAGCGTAATTTAACTACGATTTAGCGACTCATTTTCCAGCTCTTTTTCTAACATCGCTTCTACATAACCAGGCGAATGAGTTTGCCCTGATATTAATCGATACATTGCAGGGATCACGATGAGCGTTACTAATGTCGCAAAGGCCATGCCAAAGAAAATAACCGTGCCCACTGCAATTCGAGATTCAGCGCCCGCCCCTGTTGATAATAATAAGGGAATTGCACCTGCAAGTGTTGTAAATGCCGTCATCAGGATAGGTCGTAGACGACGCGCAGAAGCATCAATAATCGCTTGTTCAAGTTCGAGTCCCTTATCACGCAACTGGTTGGCAAATTCAACAATCAAAATACCATTTTTTGTTACCATGCCAATTAGCATGACCATGCCAATTTGACTGTATATATTTAACCCTTGCTGCATAAAGTAGAGGCCGATAAATCCACCAAATACGCCCATCGGCACGGTAAACATCACCACCAACGGATTAATAAAACTTTCA
>Ga0209396_1005101_pt1 | contig 12537 bp, 16 predicted proteins | sample GOMGulsemesocosm_6_FD_184638 | JGI IMG/M metagenome (GOLD analysis project Ga0209396, IMG submission 184638) | Methane-oxidizing microbial communities from mesocosms in the Gulf of Mexico - GOM8C Gulf of Mexico (SPAdes) (version 2) | ecosystem: Environmental > Aquatic > Marine > Cold seeps...
CTCATAATTTAAAATAGGTCGTCACTGGTTATACTTTTACTTCTTTTGGTGTAGGCGATAGATCTTTTTACGAAGAAATCTCCGTGTTTAGTCCCAATAATCTCATCGTCAAACCATTCTGTTTCCGCTAATAATGCTTCATCTACTTCGAAAACTTTTCCGATATTGATGCTTTCTAATGAATTATTAAATCGGTTTTTTATAAACTCATTAATCACTGCTTTTGGCAAGAAATCTAATTCTCCTTCTTCAAAAATCCAATCAATAATTTTACTTTCAGATTCATATGCTTCTCTACATAAATCCTGAGTTAACAATTCATATTCTTTATTAAACCAAGTTGGGTTTTCTGCTTTTATAATTTTAATAACATCTATACCAAAGTCTCCGTGTATTTGCTCTTCTTTAGAAGTTGCTTCTACTACATTAGAAATTCCTTTCAGCACGTTTTTATGCTTATTAAACGCCATAATTATCAAAAATTGAGAAAATAGCGATACGTGTTCTATAAATAAAGAAAACAGCAATATTGACTCAGCAAACTCTTTATTATCTTCACTTTTAGCATTCTTTACAGCGGTTTCTAAATAATGAACTCGCCTCATAATTACAGGTTTCTTTTTTAAGTTTTTAAACTCATTATTTAAACCTAATATTTCTAATAAGTGAGAATAAGCATCATGATGACGCACTTCACTTTCTGCAAATGTTGCCCCTACAGAACCAATTTCTGGTTTTGGCATTTTATGATAAATGTCTCCCCAAAAAGTTTTAACAGCTACTTCTATTTGAGAAATGGCCAACATAGTGTTTTTTATAGCACTACGTTCAACATCATTTAAACCTGTTTTAAAATCTTGAATATCACTTGTGTAATTAAACTCTGTATGAATCCAATAAGAATGTCTAATCGCATCTACATACTCATTAAGTTGCGGATACTCATAAGGTTTTAAATTGATTCGTTTCTCAAAAATATTTGTCTCTCTGTTTCTCGCTTGCTCATTTCTATACAAAATATAAGCTTTCGCAACATGAGGAAAAGCACTATGCATTAATTCATCTTCAACAATATCTTGAACCTGTTCTACTGTTGGAATATAATTAACATGATTTTCCTTTCTTTCTAAAAGTGATTTCAACACATTTTGAGAAATCATTTCCGCATCAACCCTAGTTCCATTTCCAACAGATATCATTGCTTTTTCAATTGCATTCGTGATTTTGTTTAAAACAAACTCACTCGTCTCATAATCTCTTTTTATTATTTGTGTAATTTCCATAATTATTTCACTAAAAAAGTCTATCTATTAATGAACGATATGATTGATATCATTCAAAATTTATTTGTTCTTAAAATAAGGTTATACTATTCTTTTTTATTTGGGGGTAAAAAAGCTATTTTTTATTTTCTATACAGCAAAGAGATTTAATTCTATTTCCTCACATTATAAAAACACAAAATCCAATTTGCTTTCTGTTCTACAAATATTCAAAAATGGATTAGATTATTAGCAAAAAAAGAAGAGAGCTTTTCAACAAGTTTTTAACAATATTGGTAACAGCTTGTGTTTATTGATGTTAACAAGTATAATAGTTAATATACTAAAAAACAACGACTTAAACTTACCGTTTATCGATGACAAGTGATAAAATAAGGGGTTTTTACTTTTTATCCCAACAAAGAATTTAATCCAGAAGCACTTGTTTTCAACAAAAATTGTTATTACTAATTCTCATGGTATATACTTCCACAGAGCTCCTTAATTAATATCTATTTTTTATGTTCGTCTGCTATTTTTTCTAATTCCGAATACCAGCTTTCTCCAAACCTTCTAATTAATGGTTCTTTCAAAAACTTATAGGTAGGTACTTTCAATTCAGCTCCCAAAGCACAAGCATCATCACAAATTGGCCAACTATGATAATTTACTGCTGAAAAAGAACTATAATTTTGAATTCTAATAGGATATAAATGACATGAAATAGGCTTTTTCCAATCTACCTCACCAGCTATATGAGCCGCTTCTATACCACATAAAGCAGTTTTATTTTCTCCAAAAACAACATATACGCATTCCGCATCATTCACCAGTGGCGTTTCTAAATCGCCTAGATCTGTTGTAATTGATGTACCTTGCTCCTCAATAGCTGCAATTCCTTCTTTTCTTAAAAAAGGTTTTACCTTATGATAAATATCCTTAAGCTTTTCGACCTCATCTTTATCCAATGGAGCCCCAGCGCTACCGGCAATACAACATTCGCCTTTACATGCAGTTAAATTACACACAAAGTCTTTTTCAATAACATCCTCAGAAACAATTGTTTTTCCTATTTGAAACATCTCAACATCCTCTTTTTAGTATCTTTACACCACAAAAGTAATTCTTTTCGTCGTTTTATATGACTTCAATTGATTATAAAGCATAGTTTTGCACAAAAATTCATTCTTATGGGTATAGATTTTATAGAAATAGCAAAGGCCAGCATGATTCTTTTTGCGGTTATTGACATTATTGGATCCTTACCAATAGTTGTTAAACTTAAAACAACTGCTGGAGGAAAATTAGAAAGCGGAAAAGCCTCATTAGTTGCTGGAAGCATTATGCTTTTGTTTTTATTTGTAGGTGAAAAAATATTAGAATTTATCGGGATTGATGCAGCATCTTTTGGTATTGCAGGTTCCTTTATCTTATTTTTTATGGCATTAGAAATGGTGCTTGGAATAAATCTTTTTAAAGAAGATGAAAACACAGCTAAAACTGCCTCTATAGTACCACTAGCGTTCCCAATGATAGCAGGAGCGGGTAGTATGACATCAATCCTATCACTTCGAGCGGAATACGAATCCGTTAATATTGCTATTGCAATTATACTAAACATTGCTTTTGTTTTTTTAGTACTTAAAATGAGTGGTTGGTTTGAACGCAAACTAGGCAAGAGCGGTATTGCGATTATTGAAAAAGTATTTGGAATAATCCTACTAGCAATAGCCGTTAAATTATTCACAACAGGTATTAAAACAATATTTTATTAAACAAAAGGATAGGTATAATGAAAATAGTAAGCATCATATTAAGCATCATAGCAGTAGGTTTAATCATTTTTAACATTACAAAGATAAATTTAAGTAACCCTTTACAAGGAGAAAGCACTATTGCCTTAATTGAAATCATTGCTGCACTTATAGCTATCGTAATCCTAGCCATTTTTACAGTATCAAAAAAAATTGAGAAAAAAGTAAATCAATAATGTTTGATACGTTAATCATTGGTGGTGGTGCGGCAGGAATGTCTTGTGCTTTAGTTATTGGCTCAGGTTTAAAAAAGCCCTTTGCAGAAGGTAAAAAAGCAGGACTTATCGCCCACCAAAAAACATCGCATTTACAAAGCGCCTTATTTAACAATGTCCTTGGCTTAACCCCAGGCACACTAGGAGAAGATATCCTAGAAAGTGGCATAAACCAACTTACTGATTTATATCCTGAACTTATTCAAATTGAAAACGAAAAAGTTTGCGAAATAAAAGAAAACACTACTTTCTTTGAAGTCATTACTAACAAGCAATCCTACACCTCAAAAACAATAGTTATTGCTACAGGTTATGCAAAACCATTTACCATAAAAGGGCTAGAGAAACATATTACCCCTCACCAAATGGCGAAACCTGAAAAAAATAGAGTGCAATTAAAAAACACCCTTCACTTGGTGAAACCCAATATGTATGTTGCCGGTACTTTGGCAGGCTGGAGAAGTCAATTTTCTATTGCAATAGGAAGTGGTGCACAAGTAGCTACAGACATACTTACTTTATGGAATAATGGAGAACACACTAAAATTCATGACAAGAAGTAAACATTAGACTGGTATAATTAATACCATTCTTTTTTTGAGGAAAGTTTTAAGAATCAAACCCGCCGCTATAAATTAAAAAAACCGAGCTATTCAGCTCGGTTTTTAATCAGTGGTTTTACTTAATACGAAAAAAAACTTTTTCTTATATGAATCAAATATAACAATATATTTTTAACACATGTTAAGTTTTTTGTTTTGTTCACAACTTTATTTTCGAAGCAATTCTTTTACTTTCTGAATCATCTTATCATCTTCATCTTTTATTTGATATGCCAAATTATCATCAAACAACTGAGCTGCAATAGCTGCTTTTAAAGAATGCTTAATTACATTAGCATAAGTAACTGTATCTATAGACCATTTCCTTCTAGCAAAGACACTTACATACTCTTTAAAATTTGAAATTATAGTATCCGGTACTTTATAACTTGCTACAAAATCCTCTCGAGTCAAATTACTATAATACTTTCTTTCCTTTTCCAGCACTTCAAAAACAAAATTATCTATAACCCTAGAGCTAATCGCAAAAGAAACTTTTTCATATTCATCATTCGCATCAATAGGTACAAACACATCCGGAATAATCCCTCCTCCTCCATACACAACTTTTCCATTTGGAGTGGTGTATTTTAATGAATCAGCCACTTCTATTTGTGTAGAATCGGTTAATTCACCTGAAATATAGCGCTGCGTATATTCATCATAATAATCATGCCCGTTTTTTGAAACATATGGCTTTTGAATTGATCTTCCAGTTGGAGTGTAATACCTTGAAACGGTTAAACGTACTGCACTACCATCTCCTAACTGCATTTCACGTTGCACTAACCCTTTTCCGAATGAACGCCTTCCTACAATAGTCCCTTTGTCGTTATCCTGCAAGGCACCGGCCACTATTTCACTAGCCGAAGCAGATTCTTCATCTATCAAAACAAAAATATTTCCTTTTTCGAAATCACCTTTATCGGTTGCAAAGAATTTTTGTATATCTCCCTTTTTATCTTTTGTAAATAATATCAGCTTATCATCTTCTAAAAACTCATCTACAATTTGCTGTGCTCTATCCAAAAAACCTCCAGGATTCCCTCTTAAGTCCAAAATAAGACTCGTCATCCTTTCTTTTTTCAATTTTTTCAGTTCCTTCTTAAACTCTCTATATGTTGTTTCGGCAAAACGGTTTATTTTTATATACCCCAAGCCTTCTTCAACCATATACGCGATAGGAATGCTTTTTATAGGCACCAATCCTCTTTTTATAGTAATATCAAACTTCCTATTTTCAGCTGCTCGATAAATGGTTAAAGCTACCTTTGAATCTATTTCTCCTTTTAATTTTTTAATTACCTTTTCATTGGTTATCCCTATACCATAAAGGGTATCATTATCCGCTAGTAAGATTTTATCTCCTGCAACTATACCTACCTTTTCACTCGGGCCATCAGCAATTGTTTTTATTACCGAAATAGTATCATTGCGAACAGAAAAAGAAACACCAATCCCTACGAATTCACCATTCATAGACTCTGTAACCGCACTTAAATCTTTCTTCGGAATGTAAACCGAATGCGGATCCAAATTCCTTAGTATCTTATTTACTGTTACATCTACAATGCTATCCGTGTTTACATTATCTACATACTCATTATCTATATAGTCAATTAACTTGCTTAGCTTTTGTTTTTTAGAGGATTCTACAAACAGGTCAGTACCGGAATCAAAATGAAATAATCCACCCATCCAAAACCCAAAGGCTAAGGTTAATCCTATTATTATCGGTAAATATTTCTTTTTATAGGTCATTATAACATTCCTTAAACTACACTTTCTTCTTGTAATTGCATTACTTCTATACCAGCTTTTTCTAAAAATTTAATTCCAGAATCATCCTTGTATCCATCTTTATACACTACTCTTTTAATTCCTGCTTGATGCACTAATTTACTACATTCCTTACAAGGAGAAAGCGTAATATATAATGTTGATCCTTCACATGATTGTGTTGATGATGCTACTTTTAATATTGCATTTGCCTCAGCATGCAACACATACCACTTGGTATACCCGTCCTCATCCTCACAATAATTATCAAACCCAGTTGGAGAGCCATTATATCCATCAGAAATAATCATTCTATCTTTTACAATAATTGCTCCTACTTGTCTCCTGATACAATGAGATAGTTTCCCCCACTCACTCGCCATCCTTAAATAGGCCTTATCATATCGTAATTGTTTCTTTTCCGACATTATTTATTTGTTCTATTACTAAACTACTAATTAATCAGTGCTGTTTGTATAAGTTTTTGTTAAAAAAATTATCTTGACAGTAACATTGGTATTACTAAACCTAACGTAATTGATGAAACTACCAATATCCAATCTTTTTTTGAAACACTCAAAATATTTTGAGCAATACTAGCCAACACCAAAACAACTATAACTACTATTATTTGTGCTGCCTCCACCCCTAGTGCGAATTCTATTAAAGGTATAAATTTATAATCCGTATTCCCCACTATCATTTTAAAATAACTAGAAAACCCTAATCCATGTACAATTCCAAAGAAAAGCGTCACGAAAAACACTAATCCAACTTTAGTGTTACCTACCATTTTTCCTGAAGAAAATATATTAAACAAAGCCGTAACAGCAATAGTAACCGGTATAACAAATTCCACTAAACTGCTATTAACTGAAATAAAATTATAGCTTGACAGTATTAAAGATATAGAATGTCCAACTGTAAAAACAGTAACTAAGAATAATACTTTTTTCCAATTTGAAAATAAATAAGGAGCTGCCAATACTATCAAAAACAACACATGATCATACCCGTTAACATCCAACACGTGTGTTAATCCTAATTCAAAAAAAAGCTTTAATTGTTCCATATTTCAAAACTACGCAAAAAAAAGCGACCTATCTGATCGCTTGCATTTAATTTACTCCTTGAACTTTAATTATCACTTGACAGATAGCGCCCAGTAAAAGTTGCTTTTAGAGTTGTCTGTTTTTTTGAGTCAAAGCTCAAAAAACTATTCTTCCCATTGTACACTTTCCATTAACACTTGAATATCTTTTTTAAGGTATTGTGCTGCTGGTAGGATAGAATCATAATTGGGTTTTACGTTGAAGTAAGCTGCCCCTCTTAAAAAATGCTTTTTATTATCAGTGATATAAAACTGTACTGGTGAGGCTGCATTCCCCTCAATTTCATACACCATTCCGTATTTATTACGTGCCTTATCCTCAAAAGGATACGCGCCAATACTTTCTGCTTTCTGAGTATGCTCCTGAGTTAAATTTTGAGCATCTCTTAACGATCTTTTTAACAAGTCCTCATCTACACCTATATACGTTAAGTGTATTTTTCCGTTTAGTAACGGATAACTTAAATTAACCCCACAATATTGTCCGCCTCTCGGCTTTTCAATTTCAGTAATATCGTTAACATCAAATGTAAACGGACAATCAGTTAAGTGTTTTTTATAAACTGCTTCTGGGTATTCTAATTTTAAATAGCCTTTTGGCTTAGGCATTGAATCTTCCTTGCATGAGGTAAAAACCAAAGCAAAAAACACCACTAATATGACTCTAAACTGCTTGATATACTTAATTTTATTTCTTGTTTATAAATAGATTTATTACTCTTCAAAAAAATTAACAGGATTAAAATGACGATTTAAATTGCTCTAAAAAACGGACATCATTTTCATAAAACATTCTAATATCTCCTATTTGATGCAACAACATTGCAATACGCTCAATCCCTACACCAAAAGCAAACCCTGAATATTCCTTAGGATCAATACCACAATTAATTAATACATTAGGATCCACCATTCCGCATCCTCCAATTTCTAACCAACCAGTACCTTTAGTAATTCTATAATCAGTTTCTGTTTTTAAACCCCAGTAAATATCTACTTCAGCACTTGGCTCAGTAAACGGAAAATATGATGGACGTAAACGAATTTTAGATTTTCCGAACATCTCTTTTGTAAAGTATAGTAAGGTCTGTTTTAAATCTGCAAAAGAAACATCTTTATCAATATACAATCCTTCTACTTGATGAAAGATACAGTGAGATCTTGATGAAATAGCTTCATTTCTGAACACTCTTCCTGGAGATATCGTACGTATAGGAGGTGTATTGTTTTCCATATAACGCACCTGCACAGAACTGGTATGAGTCCTTAGTAAAATATCCGGATCAGTTTGAATAAAAAAGGTATCCTGCATATCTCTTGCTGGATGATACTCCGGCAAGTTTAACGCTGTAAAATTATGCCAATCATCTTCAATTTCTGGTCCTTCAGAAACATTAAATCCAATATTTGCAAAAATATCAATTATTTGGTTTTTAACCAGTGAAACTGGGTGCCTTGAACCTATTGAAATTGGCTCAGCTGGCCTAGATAAATCTCCATAACCACCTTTTGATTCTTCTTTAGATTCTAACTCTTCTTTTAAGGAGTTAACTTTATCTTGAGCTGTAGACTTCAATTTATTTATAGCTTGACCAAATTCTTTTTTCTGATCATTAGCCACGTTTTTAAATTCAGCAAAAAAGTCATTCAACACTCCTTTTTTACCTAAGTATTTAATTCTAAACGCCTCAACTTCTTCTTTTGTATGCGCCTTAAACTCTTCAGCTTCCCCAATAATCTCCTTAATCTTATCTATCATCGTACTCATTTTTGCAAATGCAAATTTACAACTATTATCTATACCAATTTAACTTTCTAATACCGTATTAAATTGGATATTACTTATGCTATTATTTTTTTTTCTAAAAAATACCCAACCACAGCTTCTTTCATTAAAACTGTTTGTTCTCCAGCCTTTAAAACTGGTAAATCCTCCAGTATTTTGTAATGTGGCCAGCCATCATCATCAAAAAAATCAAACTCATAATACCCATAAGGCTCTAATAACCTACAAATAGCGATATGAATTAAATCTACTTTATCATCTTTCTTAAATCTTCTATCTAATTGCCCTAATTCTTGTACTCCAATCAGGTAAATAATACTATCTAAATCCAAAGGATCACCATCAGCAAATTGATCAGACAAAATACTAACCACATTGTCCCAACGCTCTTTTAATTCCTCATCTCTTGCCATAACATCAATATTAAGCTGCAAAAATAAGGAGATTTTAGCAACTTATATACTAAATCACGGAAATCACATCATTTTACATAATTTATAAAACCCAATTCAACCTAGTGTAATAGGTCATTTTTCTGGAAGAATCTTATTTAGGCAAAGTCAACTTTAATTGCTTAATTCGTTTTCTATCTAACGATTCTACCGTGAACACATACCCTTCAAATGTTATTTTTTCATTCTTTTTAGGGAAGCTTCCTGAAATTTCTAAAACAAAACCAGCAATAGTTTCGGCTTCTCCCTTGTGCTCTTCAAACAAATCAATGTTCAAATCGATAACCTTATATATATCCTTTAAGGATGTTTTTCCTTCAAACACAAAATTATGATTATCTAACTTTGAATACACCAAACTATCATCATCAAACTCATCATTTATATCACCAATGATCTCCTCTACTATATCTTCTAAAGAAATTACCCCAGATGTTCCTCCATACTCATCAACAACAATTGCTAAATGCACCTTCTTTTCTTGAAATTCCTTAAGTAGGTCATCCAGTTTTTTGTTTTCAGGCACAAAAAAAGGCTCACGAACTAACCTTTGCCATTCTAACGCCTTTTTTCCCAAATACGGCAACAAGTCTTTTACATACAAGACACCAATGATTTTATCAAGACTTTCCTCATAAACTGGGATTCTAGAAAAACCTGCTTTGGTAATTTGCATGATAATTTCCGAAAAAGAAGCAGACACATCTAGCGCAAAAATATCTACTCTCGAACACATCACTTGTTTAGTATCTGTATTCCCAAACGAAACAATCCCTTTTAGTATTTTTTGCTCTTCATCAGTAGTAGCTTCATCATGAGTAAGTTCTAAGGCTTGTGATAATTGATTGATACTTATGTTGGATTTAGATTTTGATAGCTTATTTTCCAAAAAAGTTGTTCCTGCCTGCATAGGTACACTGAACATACTCAGTGTTTTCTGCAAAAAACCCAAAGGTTTTGCCATAAAACCAGAAAACTTTTCATTATTCCTGCTTGCATACACTTTTGGCAAAATTTCTCCAAATAGCAAAATCAAAAAGGTTACCATTATTACCTTGAAAAAGAAAGAAAGACTTAGCTTAAAAGAAAACAAATCAAAGGTCACATCAATTTTATCAAAATACGGATCAAAAGAATGAGCAAACAACAACACAATTGCTATGTTTATAAAATTATTAGCCACTAATATTGTAGCTAATAATCGCTTAGGGTTCTCTAATAATGTAACAACTAATTTTTGGTTTTTAAATGTTTTGGAATCATTGTCTAACTGTGTTTGATTCAACGAAAAAAAGGCAACCTCTGACCCAGAAATTAAGGCTGAGGATACTAATAAAAGGAGAAGAACAACAACACTGATTAATGTGCTACTGTTAAATAACGCTATGAAAAACGGAATACTGGGGTCCAATATTTATGTTATTTAGTTAGATTAAAATGGCAAATCATCATTATCATCTGAAGCCTGCTGTTGTGGTTGTTGCGGTGCAGAAGTAGGTTGACCTACATTTGGAGTTTGTTGCTGTCCTGCCCCGTCAGATTTTGGTGATAAAAAAGTAAAGTCTTGCACTTGAATTTCCGTAGAATACCTAGTATTCCCATCTTCCCCTTGCCATTGTCTAGACTTAATACGCCCTTCAACATATATTTTATCCCCTTTTTTAAGATATTTCTCGCAAATTTCAGCTGCTTTATTACGCACTACAATATTATGCCACTCCGTATTAGTAACACGTTCGCCAGTCTGCTTACTGGTATATGTTTCACTAGTAGCAATAGGAAATCTACCTACACAATTACCTCCTTCAAAAAAATGCATTTTAACATCATCTCCTAAATTCCCAATTAACATTACTTTATTTAAAGTGCTCATAATTTATTTTGTCTTTATATCAAAAATAGTAAAATTTTAATTCATTTAAAAAGAGAACTCCTTAATAAAATTTGCAATTAAAACAGGTACTGGATAATTTTCTATTTCCGAGACTGGAATAGCTGATTGTAAATTTTCATCAGTAGTCACTATCCAAAACCTTGTATAAATATGTTGATGTGACAATTTATGCACTATTTCCTTTTCATTATACATACTCAATTCAAAAGACCCTGCTAACAACTCCTTTTGTTCAACTTCATTCAATAGTTCATCATACTCCACTGCTTCCTCTGTTTCAACTAAAGGAAACTCATATAAATTGGCCCAAATTCCTTTCTCTGGCCTTTTACAAAGTATAGTTGTTTTATTACTAGCCATCGGAACTAAATAGTTAAAGAAACGTTTTTTGGCTTTTATCTTTTTTAATTTTATAGGAAGATTCCCAACATCATTATTTTTCAATGCAACACATTCAGAATTAAAAATACATGATTCACACTTTGGTTTTTTAGGAGTACAATGTGTCGCACCGAACTCCATGATTGCCTGATTATGTGTGTCTGGCTCTTCTAAATTAATTAACTCTTGAGATAATTCAGAGAACAACTTCCCTCCTTTTGGAGTATTAATTGGCGTATCTATACCATATAACCTAGCCAACACTCGGAACACATTTCCATCTAAAACAGCTTTCTGTTCTTTATAACAAATGGATGCTATCGCACTTGCAGTATAATCGCCTACTCCCTTCAACTTTTTTAACTCTGTATAATTACCAGGAAACACACTGTCCAAATCATAAGCCACATGTTTTGCTGTAGCATGTAAATTTCTTGCTCTAGAGTAATAACCTAGTCCTTGCCATAATTTTAAAACTTGTTCTTCACTAGCATCTGCCAAGTCATTTACTGACGGAAATGCGTCAATAAATTTCAAATAATAAGGTAAACCTTGAGCAACTCGCGTCTGTTGTAACATAATTTCTGACAACCATACATTATAAGGATCAACCGTATCTCTCCACGGAAGGTCACGCTTGTTTTTTAAGTACCACTCTATAAGGTGTTTAGAAAAATCCTGCATTTTAATTTATATTTGGCTAAAATAAATTTTTATCTGGTTAAATTTTAATCAATTAGCATTTCTGTTTGGAATATTAATTAGTATATTTGCAGACCTAAATTTTACAACAAAAGGACTTAATAAATTTAATAGAAATGACAAAAGCAGATATCGTAACTAAAATTTCAGAAAAGTTAGGAATAGAAAAAGGTGATGTACAAGCAACTGTTGAATCTTTTATGAATGAGGTAAAAAACTCATTAGAAAGTGGTGACAATGTATATTTAAGAGGTTTCGGAAGTTTTATAATCAAAACTAGAGCTGAAAAAACCGGAAGAAATATTTCAAAAAACACTACAATCAAAATACCAGCACATAATATTCCTGCATTTAAGCCAGCTAAAGTATTTTTAGAGGGTGTAAAATCAAATGTAGAAGTAAAATAAAAACGAATTATTAATCTAAAAAATTTCAAGTTATGCCAAGTGGTAAGAAAAGAAAAAGACATAAGGTAGCTACGCACAAGCGTAAAAAGCGTAGAAGAGCTAACCGTCACAAGAAAAAGTAGTTTTTAAAAC
>Ga0209396_1005104_pt1 | contig 12526 bp, 10 predicted proteins | sample GOMGulsemesocosm_6_FD_184638 | JGI IMG/M metagenome (GOLD analysis project Ga0209396, IMG submission 184638) | Methane-oxidizing microbial communities from mesocosms in the Gulf of Mexico - GOM8C Gulf of Mexico (SPAdes) (version 2) | ecosystem: Environmental > Aquatic > Marine > Cold seeps...
AGCGTAATCCGGTTAATGATATCTCCTTGGGAGTAAGAGAAAAGCATCATTGCGCTAACTCAGAAAACAAAGCTATCATAATGGCTTATCTACTACTCGACAAACTAAAAAAAATGCACTTTTCGCATTAGAAAAACTAATGTCACTTTCGGGTGTAAATACCAATAGTGGCAAGTGAATAAATATTCATGCTGAACGTTACAGTTATGCTTTATAACGTAATCACTTGAATAACTATGTTGTTTGTTAATGTTTTAGGTACTGATGAACTGCTTGGTATTTATTTTATGCATTAAATTAATTTGTAATAAAAATTTATTGTATAAAGGTTATTTCACTTTATTAGATAAACTGAAAATGCATTATGCCTGACAAACGAGTAAGGTATGGCCTAAACCAACATTATCTATTTGCTCATTAATAGTTAACCCCGATTGAGTAACTAAATCAATCATGTCACTTGATTCATACATGCGGCTATTTCCATTGGCAAAACAAGTAAAGTAAAGTGATGTAGCATTTAAGCTAAAGCTGGCTGCTTCAAATTTCTGTCGGTCGATAAAGGTTTCCATAATATATAAGCGAGTGCCTGGCAACATAGCTTGTTTTACTTTGGCTAAAATAGCTAAAATTTCTTTTGGTGAAAAGCAATCTAAAAACTGGCTCATCCAAATGACTTCAGCACCTTGGTATAATGGTTGATTTTCATCAAGCATATTACAAGGGAAGGGAGTAAATCGATCACTAAAGCCAGCTTGAGCAATCTTTTTTGATGCGATGCTCAGTTGCTGCGATAAATCCATAATAACAATATTGACATCTTTATCATGGTTCAAACATTTCAATGACCAGCGGCCAGTGTTGCCACCAATATCAAGAAGACTTTTAGGTCTGTTTTTAAAAACAATATTTAGCGCTTCATCAAAGGCATTATCTGAATAAAAATGGTCAAAATCGAACCAACTCTTGTTAGCTTTTTCAGGAAGAGACGTTAGGGCAGGATAAAGTGTTTTCCATTGACCAAATACTTTTAACCCTTCTGGTTTACCGGTTTTAATGGCTTCAGTTAAATATTCTAAACCTTGATAACAAAAGTGTTGATTGAACTTGAAATTGACTTGACTCATTTCATCATTTTGTAAAAAACAACCAACTTTACTGAGTTGATAACTCTCATTGTTTTTAGCCAATACACCAATGCTAATTGCAAAGTCGAGTAATACTTTTATACCGTATTGGGATAGCTCACATTGTCCCGCTAGTGCAGAAATGTTAATGCCATTTCTACCTGATGCTTCAATAAGGGGTAATATTTTTAGTTCTTTAAGGGCAACCGTGGCTTGAAAAATAAAGGAGAAAAAGCAATGTATTGTGCTTGAGATAGCGCTTCAACGGCGGAAAGGTTTTTATTATTGACTGCTGGAAAACTAAACATAATTGAGATGAGTCCGTGCTGAAAACTAAGTGGTGCTCGATACTACACTATGTTAATTATTATGGTGGGGCTATCTGATTATCTTTTGATTTGAAACAATATTCTCCATCAGTTAGTTTTTAAGTGATTAAATTAAAACCTAACAAAGTAAAAGTACCTTTGTTAGGTTATATATATTGATAGCTGTTTTATTAACTTAAGTTTGCTTGAGCAAAATCCCAGTTAACTAAGGCCCAGAAGCCGTTCATATAATCGGGTCTTAAATTTCGGTAATCTATGTAGTATGCATGCTCCCATAAATCGACAGTCATCAGTGGCGTAACACTTTCGTCGGTTAATGGTGTCGCTGCATTTGAGGTATTAACAATAGCTAAACCACCATCTTCATTTTTTACTAACCAGGTCCAGCTAGAGCCAAAGTTATTAATAGCGCTATCAGTAAACTTGGCTTTAAATTCACTAAAAGATCCAAAGCTAGCATTAATTGCTGCTAATAAATCTCCCGATGGTTCACCACCACCGTTTGGGCTTAAACTGTTCCAGTAAAATGTATGATTCCATACCTGAGCAGCATTATTAAAAATACCAGCAGAAGAGCTTTTAATAATCTCTTCTAAGCTCTTATGTTCAAACACTGTATCCTTAATTAAGCCATTAAGTTTCATCACATATGTATAGTGATGCTTTGAGTAATGAAATGATAAGGTCTCTGATGAAATATGTGGCTCTAATGCATTTTGTTCAAAAGGTAACGAAGGTAATTCAATAGCCATTATGCTCTCCTCGGTGTATTACAAATTTACGCTAAAAATGAGTGTGTTTTACTATAAACTTGAGTAAAATACTCAAGTATTATTATTATATAGGTATTGATAAGCTAACTTTCAAGGCTATATTTTTTAAAATCAATAGCTAAGCTTGCTTAGCTAGATTAGATAATAGTACTTATTCTATTATCTTGTATTGAAATTATTTTATTTATCTCCATATGTAATATATATCAATGCAACGCAATATAATAAGTATTAATTAATAGAGGGTACTATGGATACAATTGAGCGCATTAAAGAACAAATTAGTGAAAATACAATCTTGCTATATATGAAAGGTTCTCCTAAATTACCAAGTTGTGGCTTTTCATCACAAGCTTCACAAGCATTAATTTCTTGTGAAGAGAAATTTGCTTATGTAGATATTCTACAAAATCCAGATATTCGTGCAGAATTACCTAAGTATGCTGATTGGCCAACCTTCCCACAGTTATGGGTTGAAGGTGAGTTAGTCGGCGGTTGCGATATCATTATGGAAATGTTTCAACAAGGTGAGTTACAAACCTTAGTAAAAGATGCTGCTGCTAAAAATGCTGCAGCGGAATAATTGTATTGTTTGTCACAATGTTTGTAAGTAAATAAATTAAACTTTTTAACACAAAGAAAACGGAGCATAAAATGAGTGTATTAGTTGGTCGTCAAGCGCCAGATTTCACTGCAGCAGCAGTATTAGCAAGTGGTGAGATTGTAGATAGCTTTTCATTAAGTGAAGCGATTAAAGGTAAAACAGCTGTTGTATTTTTCTATCCATTAGATTTTACTTTTGTATGTCCATCTGAGCTTTTAGCATTTGATCACCGCATGGAAGATTTTAAAAGCCGTGGTGTAGAAGTAATTGGTGTTTCAATTGATTCACAATTCTCTCATAACGCATGGCGTAACACTCCAGTAAATGATGGTGGTATTGGTCCAGTTCAATACACTTTAGTTGCTGATACTAAGCATGAAATTTGTAAAGCTTATGATGTTGAGCATCCAGAAGCAGGTGTAGCTTTCCGTGGTTCATTCTTAATTGATGAAGCCGGTACAGTTCGTCACCAAGTAGTAAATGATTTACCACTAGGTCGTGATGTTGATGAAATGTTACGTATGGTAGATGCATTACAATTCCACGAAGAACATGGCGAAGTTTGCCCTGCTGGTTGGAATAAAGGTGACAAAGGTATGACAGCTTCTCCTGAAGGTGTTGCATCTTACCTAACTGATAACGCTGATAAGTTATAAGTTACGCTCTGTCGCTTAGTTTTTACGACAGAGATTGCAAAACAAAAAAACCGCGAATGCGGTTTTTTTATGTGTGAAATTCAATGGTCGTAAATACTACGATTCCGGTTCAATATCAGCCATTGGCCAACCACCTAAAGCACGCCATTTATTCACAATATGGCAGAAAAGCTCTGCTGTTCTTTCAGTGTCATATAAAGCGCTATGAGCTTCACTATTATTAAACTCGATATTGGCAGCTATACAAGCCTTTGCTAAAACTGTTTGTCCTAGTGCAAGGCCTGCAAGTGTTGTAGTGTCAAAGCTAACAAAAGCATGAAAAGGACTGCGTTTAATTTTACAGCGCTCAGTGGCTGCATTTAAAAAACCTAAGTCAAACGAAGCATTGTGCGCAACAATAATCGCCCGTTGACAACCTGCCGCTTTCATTTTTTTTCTAACGAGCTTAAAAAGCGATTTTAGCGCTTCATCTTCATCAACTGCACCACGTAACGGATTTGTTGGATCTATTCCGGTAAACTCTAATGCTTTTGGCTCAAGGTTAGCGCCTTCAAAAGGCTCTATGTTAAATTGTATTGTTTCATCAATTGAAAAGTCACCAGTGTCTTCATCTAAATGTAAAACTGAGGCTGCTAATTCAAGTAGTGCATCTGTTTGAGCATTAAAGCCTGCAGTTTCAACATCGATGACGACAGGAAAGTAACCACGGAATCTTTGGGCGAAAACGCTTTTATCATTTTCTTTATTGGCAGGGGAATTGTTTTGGCTATCTATAGAGCTTGATTTAGACATTGGTCACTATTGTAATGAGGCTGTAAAGTAATGCGGGTGATTATCGCAGAAAGTTAATTTAAAAACGACAATGAATATGAATTCGAATCAATTTGTCTGTATTTCACCCTGAAAATCGATATTTTTTTGATAAAATGCTAAAGTTATCTAAGTTAAAGGCGATACCTTACTATATCAAGTAAAGGCTAAATCCTTTATCCCTGTTACCGCTAACAAATTTGTGCCAAATTATGAAAAAAATAATCGTTGCATTAAGTTCTTCTTTTCTTGTGATAACTAGCTTGGTTGCTAGTTTGCTCGTTAGCGAAGCACATGCGGGGATCCGTCAGTACAGTGCTGACATTCATACATCTCAATGGCAACTCTCAGACGATTCTCGTTTGCAATGTACATTGTCGCATCAAATCCCTCGTTATGGTGAAGCTCGCTTTTCAGCCAAAGCAAGCCGAAAACTTAATATGGAATTTGAGCTAGATATGATGTTATTGCCTGATAATTATTCTTTAGCTGAAGTGAGAAGTGTCGCCCCTAACTGGCAACCTGGTGTGAGCTCTCGTACGTTAGCCAATATGAAATTGCACAAACAATTTAACCCCAGTTTACCTAAAAAAGTTGCTTGGACTATGTTAAGTGAGCTTGAGCAGGGGATGAGCCCCACTTTCTATTACAATGACTGGTATAGCGAACAAGATAAAATATCAGTAGGTTTATCAACGGCACGCTTTAAAAAGGCTTATAAAGATTTTGTCGGTTGTGTTGGTAACTTACTCAATTACAGTTTTGACGATATCTCTTACACAGTACTAAACTATCAATCAAGTAGTGATAAATTCACCAAAGCATCACAGCGACGTATCGATATGATTCGTGAGTATCTTAGTTTAGACCCTAACCTTGAACTGGTGCTGATAGATGCATACTCTGATAGTTATGGTGGTCGTTGGTCAAACCTAAAATTATCCGAACGCCGAGCAGCTAAGATTAGAGATTATTTTGTTAAAAATGGTATCGAAGTTGACCGAATTGAAGCAAAGGGTTATGGAGAGAAACGCCATATTTCTTCAAACGATACGACCCTTGGCAGAGGAAAAAACCGTAGAGTAGTTATTCAAATGCAAAAGCCCTAGTTCCTCTGGTGCAATATTTGACAAACGCTGTAAATAATACTTGCTAAAAGAAAGAATTAATTCAATAAAATATTCTAAGCTAATCATTGAACAGGCCTGTTGATTCGAAGTAATCTACTTGCCTGTTTTTTTATGTGTTCATTTTGGACATATTATTTATACCTGTTCATTAAATTATTACCACGTGTACTAATATATCCTTGAAGGCAGCACTGAACTCATTCTATCTAGCCTGCTGTTACTCAAATGAGCGTTTTGCTTTAATTTGTTTTTTGTGAAGAACCAAATTAATGAAATAGGTATTCTTTTAAAGGAAAAAATGTCATGAAACATTTTTCAAAAATTTGCTTGTTATTAAGCTCTATTACCCTATCTGTTTCAACCAGTAGCTGGGCAAATTCAGAGGGTGAATATCAGCACACTAGTGCATCAACGTTAACCGATGCTTATAGTTATGCCAATTATGATCAAGTTAAAACCACTCACGTTTACCTTGATCTTAATGTTGATTTTGATAAAAAATCTTTATCTGGTTTTGCTGAGTTATCACTTGATTGGATTACCAATAAAAAAGTACCGCTGATTTTAGATACACGTGATCTTGTTATTCACCGTGCTATGGCACAAAACAGTGCAGGGGACTGGGTAAAAGTAAGTTACGACCTAGCAAAGCGTGATGATGTGCTAGGTAGCAAGTTGACACTTAATACTGACTTCAATGCTATAAAGGTCCGTGTATATTACCACTCAACTGAAAATGCTTCCGGACTCCAATGGTTATCACCAGAGCAAACAGCCGGTAAAGAAAAGCCCTTTCTATTTAGCCAAAACCAAGCAATCCATGCACGATCTTGGATCCCTATTCAAGATACGCCGAGTGTACGAGTTACTTATACCGCACGTATCACCACGGATAAAGATTTGATTGCTGTGATGAGCGCTAACAATGAACCGGATGCTGAACGTGACGGAGATTACTTTTTCTCAATGCCTCAGGCTATTCCCCCTTACTTAATTGCTTTAGGTGTAGGCGACTTGCATTTTAAAGCAATGAGTCATCAAACCGGTATTTATGCGGAGTCTTATATTTTGGATGCTGCCGTGGCAGAGTTTGATGATACTCAAGCGATGATTGACAAAGCAGAACAAATGTATGGTAAATATCGCTGGGGTCGTTATGATTTATTAATGTTACCCCCAAGCTTCCCTTTTGGTGGTATGGAAAATCCACGTCTTTCATTCATCACACCAACAGTTGTTGCAGGCGACAAAAGTTTAGTTAGTTTAATTGCACATGAACTTGCTCATTCTTGGTCTGGCAACTTAGTCACAAATGAAAGCTGGCGTGACTTATGGTTAAACGAAGGTTTTACCAGCTATGTTGAAAACCGTATTATGGAAGCTGTATTTGGCACTGAACGTGCGGTAATGGAGCAAGCACTAGGTGCGCAAGACTTAAATGCTGAATTAGCAGTACTTGATTCGGGGGATACTAAGCTTTACATCGACCTAAAAGGTCGTGATCCTGATGATGCTTTTTCTGGTGTACCCTATGTCAAAGGTCAGTTGTTCTTAATGTTCCTAGAGGAAAAATTTGGTCGAGAACGTTTTGACGCTTTTGTTTTAGCGTACTTTGATAGCCATGCCTTTGAAAGTTTAGGCACTGCTAATTTTATTAAATATTTAAAAGCTAACTTAACAGATAAATACCCAAATATTGTAAGTGATAGTGAAGTCAACGAATGGATTTTTAACGCAGGATTACCAAGCTATGCACCACAACCAACCTCTAATGCATTTACGATTATCGATAAGCAAATTAAACAGTTAATTACTGATGAATTAACGTTAGCTCAGCTCCCGACCAACCAATGGACTCTGCATGAATGGCTACATTTTATTAATAACTTACCATTAGATATTAATCATGACCGCATGGTGAACTTAGATAAAGCCTTTGATTTAACCATTAGTCAAAATGCCGAAATTGCACATGCTTGGTACTTGTTATCAATTCGTGTTGGTTACAATGAAGCTTATCCTGCAATGGCCGAGTACTTAAAAAGCATTGGTCGTCGTAAGTTCATTGCTCCTTTATATAAGGAACTGGCTAAAGAGCCAGAGAATAAAGCATGGGCTATTAAAGTCTATAAACTAGCACGACCAGGTTATCATGGTCTAGCTCAAGGAACTCTTGATGCTGTGTTAAAGTAGCAATAATCATTGCTGATAAATAGCGCATAAAAAAAGGCTCAATGTGAAATCATTGAGCCTTTTTTATTAACATTTAATTAAAATTAAACTATGTGAGTTATCACAATATTAATTATTACTTTCAATGATGACGTCGACTTGACGCTTATTGTTTTGTTGTGAAATAACAACACGCATTTTTTCATCACCATTATGGTACTTCAACGTTAATCTCTCGCGTTTACGCTCTTGTGATTGCGCTTCGCCAAATACCTGTTGATAAAATTCGATAACTTGTGTTTCTGTCGAATGAGTAAAATAATTAATAACCGCGGGTAAGGAGTCACTAAATTCAGCAAATACTTGTGCGTCTTCAATAACTGGAACATCAATAACGCCATTATTTATGACAGCACTAACCACTTCTTCCTCAACCTCTTCAATGAACGGTTCTACAACAACCGGGATAGGGGCCTGAGTCGGCTGCTCTTCAATATCTTGTGATGAAGAGCAAGCACTAACACCAACAGCTATAATACTAAGTAAGGTAAGATGCTTAACAGCTTGTTTTACTTTCATTTAAGTTACTTCCGTTCAAGTTGATTTTTATGTATATATTTTAAATATATACGATTTTACTCACTAACGCGATAACAGCATAAAATTTAGCATAAAATAATGAAAATAGTTCATTTCTCACAGATGTTTGATGATTAAGCGCTTCTATACCTTGTCCTGATAATAGTCTACCCATAAGGCTGTTGCGCCACAAATGGCTACAGGCATTACGATTAGGTTTATTATTGGAATCATAGAGAAAACAGCAACAGTTGCCCCGAAACTATAACTAAGGCCTTGATTCGCTTTTAGTACTTTTTTCATCTTTGAAAAAGGTACTTTGTGGTTATCAAAGGGGTAATCTTTATATTGAATAGCCATCATCCAAGCAACAAATAAAAACCAAATTATTTGACCAAAAACAGGTAACAACCATAGAATAATAAAAAAGCCGATAGCACGGGGTAAGTAATAGCGAAGTTTTTGCCATTCACGACTGAGTGTTCGAGGGATATCTTTTACTATGTCGAGCATATTACCCTTTGGTGCAACCTGACCAGATAATATTGCCTCCATTTTTTCAGATAACAAACCATTAAATGGTGCTGCAAGCCAATTAGCCACAGTGCTAAAAATAAATGAAAAAATGACTAAAATGCTTAATATGGCCAAAGGCCAAAGGATAACACTCAACCAGTCAAGCCAACTTGGTAACCAAGCCATAATGCTAGACATGTAAGTATTTAACTCTAAGTACATAAAATAAAAGGCAACACTAAACAGTAAGGCGTTAATAATTAATGGAATAAATACGAAACGACGCACGCCTTTTTGTCTTATGAGGCTAAAGCCCTTAAAAAAGTAGCTTGCTCCGCTATGGTCAATCGACGAAAATTTACTTTGAGCTTGTGAATGCGGCATAGAGTGAAAACAATCCTAAGTAACTGATATTGGTCGCGTGATTATATACTCCTTATCAATCAAAGGGCAGCCTTTCAGTGGGGCTTAAAATGAGTGTAGGTAAGGTGAATACTTTGAGGGTAGCTATTTATGTTTTACGGTATAAAGTCACTTTACCCTCAAAGAATAAGCGCTTGAGCAATATAACTTCATCGTTATTATGACGTACAGTGGAATGACCATTATTTCATCACAACGCCTTGAGTTGAAAGTGCTTAAGCACTCTGAACCATGCATCTTGAATGATAAAGGGGATATAAACTTCTTTCATGCTGTTACAACATTAACTTGTTACAAATCCTCTAAATTTCTGGTAAAGTTTTCTGTTAATATATAGCGATAAATATCGTATGAATAACAGTCATCAAGAGAGTAAATAGGCTCGAAAATGGAAGATAACTTCAGAAACGTCTTAATTATACTTAGCGCCATTGTCATTACCGCGATATTTATCCACGGTTTATGGACAATTAGGAAGCAAAAGAATCCTTATAAATTAAAAACTTCAAAGGATAAAACTGATCCAATAACACGAGACTTTGACCGTAAAGGTTTTGACCAAGATGGCGTTGGCCAAATTAAAGTTAAGCCTAGAGCGCAAAGTGACAATATTACTCATGAAGACGAAACGATTTCTGAGCACATTTTGAATGCTGATATTCAGCTATCTGACGATCTATCTAAAAGCCAAATAATAATAAAAAATGATATTTTGTCTGATATATCAGGACAACCAACAGCCGTTGAATCTGAAAACATTGTGAGTAGCTCAATTAAATCATTAGATGACAGTCTTGAATCTGACTGGTTTAAAGATGATAGTGTTGAAAGCAATAGCTTTACTAAGGATGAATTAGGGGATGAGTTAACAGCCGTAAACCCTCCTTCAAATACAGCCAAAAAACCAAAGAAGATTGAACCCAAAGTGCCTGTGTATATAGAGCCTTTGTATGAACAGCCTGTTACACGCGCTAAACCTGCCCGTGAGCCGATTGATAAAAGTAAACCTAATCCATCAAAAGCAACTTTAAAACGTGACCAACTAGAAATTGATTTTGATAATCAGGGCAATGACAAAACGACAGCCCCTAAAAAAGAAAAAACACAATTAGAACCACAAGTCATCATTTTATCGGTTGTTATGCCTGATAATCAGCAAATGCTAGGTGCAGCACTATTACCAAGTTTACTGACGCTAGGTTTGAAATATGGCGAGATGAATATTTTTCACCGCCATGAAGATAATGCAGGTAAAGGAAAGGTTACCTTTAGTTTGGCAAATCAAATGAATCCAGGTTCATTTGATTTAGATTGTATGGAAAATTTTGCTACTCGTGGTGTCACTTTGTTTATGACGTTGCCTAATGCTGGTGACTCTTTTATTGTTTTCGAACAAATGCTTAATGCCGCTAAGCAATTAGCACAAGAGTTTAATGCACAAGTTATTGATGACAAACGTAATGTGATGACCAAACAAACCGAGCAGCACTATATCAGTAAAATTCGAGAGTTTGACCGTAAAAGTCGCATTGCTTTGGTGGGATAGCGCCATAGCGAACAGCATCATTTTCAATTTTATGAAAACGGGCGAATGCCCGTTTTTATTGTCTTAGCAAAACCTACTATTCTGTATTACTAACCTTCAGCGAATAATTTTATGTTAAATATCAAAGAACAAACGAGCCAATTACACCAGCAGCTAAATCAATATAATCATGAATATTACGTTTTAGATCAGCCTACCGTTCCCGATGCAGAATATGACCGACTAATGAAAGCGCTACTTGAGCTAGAACTTGAGAACCCTGAACTTAAGACAATAGACTCACCAAGCCAGAAAGTAGGTGGGCAAGCATTAAAGTCATTTTCTCAGGTAAGCCACCAGCTACCAATGCTCTCCCTAGATAATGTTTTTTCATTAGAAGACTTCCATGCTTTTGTTAAGCGTGTAAAAGATAGGTTGAATAGTACAAATTCTTTAGCTTTTTGTGCGGAGCCTAAGCTTGATGGTTTAGCGGTAAGTTTACGTTATGAGCAAGGTCAGTTAGTACAAGCGGCTACCCGTGGTGACGGTAGTGTTGGTGAAAATATTACCGTGAATATTCGGACCATTAAATCTATCCCGCTAAAATTAAGAGGAACCCCTGGCGAAGACTTCCCTAGTATTGTAGAAGTTCGTGGTGAAGTTTTTATGCCAAAGGCAAGTTTTGATACCTTAAATGAGCAAGCCAAAAAGCGTGGTGAGAAAGGTTTTGCTAATCCTAGAAATGCAGCTGCAGGTAGTTTACGCCAACTGGATTCAAAAATAACAGCTAAACGTAACTTAGCTTTTTATGCCTATAGTCTCGGTTTTGTTGGTGAAGTTGTTGCTGAAAATGATGAAAGCAATGACCTAACCAGTGTCTTTTTTGCTAATTCACACCACGAAAGACTTTGTCAGATTAAAACATTAGGTTTACCCATGTGTCCAGAGGTGCGCCTGCTTGAAACAGAACAAGCATGTGATGAATTTTATCAAGATATTCTAAACAAGCGTAGTAACTTAAGTTATGAAATTGACGGCACTGTACTTAAAGTTGATGATATCGCGTTACAAAAACGCTTGGGTTTTGTTGCACGAGCACCTCGTTGGGCGATAGCATATAAGTTTCCAGCAGAAGAAGAGCTTACTCGGGTTGAAGATGTGGAGTTTCAAGTTGGACGTACCGGCGCTATTACACCTGTTGCACGTTTGGCACCTATTTTTGTTGGTGGCGTTACCGTATCCAACGCCACTTTACATAACCAAGATGAAATCACCCGTCTAGGGCTTAAAATAAATGACACTGTTGTTATACGTCGAGCAGGCGATGTGATCCCCCAAATAGTCAGCGTGGTTGTTGATAAGCGAGGTGATGATGCCGTCGAGGTTACTTTCCCAACAAGCTGTCCAGTATGCGACTCCGCAGTGGCTAAACCCGAAGGTGAAGCCGTATTAAGATGTACCGCAGGCTTATTTTGTGCAGCACAAAGAAAAGAGGCGATTAAACACTTTGCCTCTCGTAAAGCGCATGATGTTGATGGTTTAGGTGATAAGTTAGTTGAACAACTAGTTGATGAAAACCTCATAAGCACCCCTGCAGATTTATTTAAGTTAACAGAAATTCAAGTAAGTACCATAGATCGCATGGGCAAAAAGTCAGCGACCAATCTAATCGAGGGTCTTGAAAAAGCCAAAAATACAACCTTAGCAAAGTTTATCTATGGGCTAGGTATTCGAGAAGTAGGTGAGGCAACCGCAGCTAATTTAGCTAATCATTATTATACCTTAGCGGCATTTGAAATAGCTTCTATTGACGATTTACAGAAAGTCTCTGATGTAGGTGAAATTGTGGCAAAAAACATTATTAACTTCTTTAAAGAAGAGC
>Ga0209396_1005106_pt1 | contig 12523 bp, 12 predicted proteins | sample GOMGulsemesocosm_6_FD_184638 | JGI IMG/M metagenome (GOLD analysis project Ga0209396, IMG submission 184638) | Methane-oxidizing microbial communities from mesocosms in the Gulf of Mexico - GOM8C Gulf of Mexico (SPAdes) (version 2) | ecosystem: Environmental > Aquatic > Marine > Cold seeps...
CGGCTCCAACTTAGGCCCGCAAATGGTGACCGAAGCACTTAAACAATATAGTGATAAGAGTATAAATGTTCATTATGTCTCCAATGTTGACGGGACACAAATTGCTAATGTGCTTAGGCCACTCAATCCAGAAAAAGTTATGTTTATAGTCTCAAGTAAAACTTTTACGACAACGGAGACGATGACAAATGCCAAAACAGCTCTTAAGTGGTTAGTTTCATCATCGTTTGATGATAAAGCAGTTACTAAACATTTTGTTGCGGTCACTGCAAATAAGAACAATGCACTTAACTTTGGTATTAATGCAGAAAATATATTTGATATGTGGGACTGGGTTGGAGGCCGTTTTTCCTTGTGGTCAGCGATCGGCTTACCGATAGCTTTAGATTTAGGTTTTGACAAATTCATTGAATTACTCGAAGGCGCTCATGAAGTAGATCAGCATTTCTGTACTACTGAGTTAGAACAAAATGCTCCGGTGATATTAGCTTTGCTCAGTGTTTGGAATTGCACTTTTTTAGGCGCTCAATCTCAAGCAATTCTGCCTTATGATCAATCTTTACATATGTTATCTGCCTATTTACAGCAAGCTGAGATGGAAAGTAATGGCAAGTCGGTTAGTTGGTATGGCGATGAAATATCATACGCTACAGTACCCTCTATTTGGGGGGAGCTAGGCATCAATGGCCAACATGCTTTTTATCAATACTTACATCAAAGCAATAATGTTGTGCCCGCAGATTTTATTGGCTCAGTAAAAAGCGTCACACCAGTTAAAGGACATCACAAAGCTCTTATGTCCAACTTCTTTGCGCAAACTCAGGCCCTAATGCAAGGGGTGAATGAAACACAAGTACGAGATGATTTAAAAGCCAAAGGACGAACCGCGGACTATATTGATAAAGTTGCACCACATAAAGTGCATAAGGGTAATAGGCCTACTAACACTATTCTAATGAAGCAAATATCGCCAAAAAGTTTAGGTAGCCTAATTTCACTTTACGAGCATAAAATTTTTGTACAAGGCATTATTTTACAAATTTGTTCGTTTGATCAGTGGGGGGTTGAATTAGGAAAAGGCTTAGCCAATAAAATTCAACAAGAGTTAATGACAAAAAACATTGATGCTGAGCACGATAGCTCAACGCAGGGCTTAATTGATTTTTATATGAACGAGGCTTGATGCCAATAGAATAAAAAGATATTTACTACTGGCTCAAACTCATATTGTTTAAATGATACTTTTGCACAATTAATTACATTGCATGGAGATCATTTTAAGCTTTACCTCACTTGGGGGCGTTTGCGCCATAGAGTAATCATTCAATAAAATAATTTTCTATCTCTATTGGGTCACTCACTAGATGGATATGAACAAACAGAGTTACTACAAAGTATTCCTGTTTTGCATTAAATTAAAGCGACTAATATCTCTGTTACCGACAATGCGATGAGTCTTTTTTCCTCATCGCGAGAATTGTAGGATTAGAACCTAGAGCAGGCGCTTTACCATATCTTTGACAACTAGGTATTGAACTTTCCTTAGCATCCTTAGTTCGCCAGGTCGCGCTGCAAAAGGAGATAGTTGTTCAACTTGCAAGTAAAGGTTAGTAAATTCTTTATCAATGCTGCTAGCTATACTATATAACTCTTTGGAGGCTAACGTGTTAGGGATGCCTAATGTCTTAGAAAAAGCTAAAACATCTTCTCGTGTGACGTCACCAAATCGTTCCTTGTCATTAATTGGTATAGATACTTTTTAGCAATAGCGGCATATTGATATGAAGCGCAATATAATCCTCAAACTCCTGTCCTTGTAAATTGGTAAAGTTATGCGACAACTCAATTAGCTGATCTTTACCTTCGTCATACTTACTGCCTTTACCCTTATATTCAAAGCTGGCCTGCTCGAAATCACCGACGCCACCCCAGCTTTCAGTAATTCTGGAGAAGTGAGCTTTTCCCCAGGCTTTATGATTTCCCTGTCATAAAAAACCGCCATTATTGTTCGGGCCGAATCGTTTATCGACATATGTTTTTCGATTAACACTTTCGTTCATACGATACATACCAAAATAAGCGTTGCTACGATTGCCCACTGTTATTTCAAGCCGCGCGTAAGTTGAGGAATGTGCCGTCCATATATTAGAATTATGCATGATTTGATTGCTAAGAGGCTCGCGAACAAAAGTAGCATCATCTTTAAAACGTTTAAGTTTTAATTTTCCGATGCCACTTAATTCCTGGTCATCAACAAACTCATCAAAATCAAGAGTGAAATTTGCCTGGACAAAATTACCATTGGTGTCTTGTGGCAATTTAAAACTGGTGTTACCACTAACTTTAACGCCAATATTATTAAGCAGAAATTCATTGGAATTTTTGTAATAGGTTAAGTTGGCACTGACTTCTGGTCTACTGTCTTGAGTAGATGTGAGCAAAGCACTCCACTGCTCTTCAGTAAAGGTTAGCTTAATGGTCGGTAGATCAGAAATATCAAACCAAAATAAATGTTCAGGCTCTTGTAGGAAATCAGTATTGTTAATTGCATACAGGTGAGGACTTAGTATAAAAACTAACAAGAAAGTAAAATGCCTGATGATAGAGTTTTTCATATTAACTGATTATATTGTTATTACTTAATAGAAAAAGGTACGTTGAGTTGCTTTAAGGTGCAATCAATTGCATACGTATTCAATCGCACATTCAAAAAGCATCTACAAATTTGGTCGGTGCTTTGGTATTTATACCTATGGCCGCTTATGGTGCCTAAATGGGGGGGGTAAGGCCATTTTTCCCTTCATAAATTAGTCCACAAAGTGAAGGCTTGTAGATCATCCGTGTCGTGATTATCTCTATTTGAAACGGATGTCGACAAAGCCCACAATGAAGAAACCGCTGGAGGTGTGCACCTTAACGTTAGAAATTCTCAGAAAACACTCCAAATTTACGGTTGAAGAACGTATTGTAACCATTGAATAAATCTAAAATTCCGATGAAATTTGGCTAAATAGCGAGACCAAAGAAATAGTACCAGTTGTTAATTTGAATGGAAAACCGGTAAGCGACGGCACACCAAGGCCTATTTGGGCAAAAGCACAGGCTTTATTTAGTGCCGATAAAGATGACGAGTATTAATTTAGTTGCTCAGCCAACCAATTGGCTATATCACCTGATAGCGCGTCATGTTTGGTCATTAAGTTTGTTGCGTGCCCTTTACCACTTACAATTTTGATTTCAGCTGTTTTACTATTTTTCTTAATGCTGTCAAACATAGGATCAAAAAATGGCAGTTCCTCTTCAGCTCTCACCATTAACCAAGGCACGCCACTTTTGTCTAAATTAGAAATAGACTCATCTGAAAACGAGCCAGGTGACAAAGCAACGTAAGCCGCTTGATATTCGCTATTACGAGCAGCGACCGCCATAAATTCACCGCTATAAGATGCTCCTACTACTCCTATTTTGTTGGCGTCTATGTTTTTGTTCATCTTTAGTGTAGCTATCGCTGCCACGATATCCTTGTCGGTATTAGTCAAATACTTTCGCTTTTCCTTATAAGGTTTGCCAAACAAGCCTAAATTTGTACTCTCGCCATGAGCGCGTAAATCAATTCGCATTGAGGCAATGCCCAAGTCGTTTAGCTCTTTTGCTAAATTTAAATATTCATTTTTGTTTCCCGCTGCCGAATGAAGTAATAAAACTGCGGGTAATTTTCCTTGTTTTTTGGGCATAGACATTTTGGTTGCCAATTTCCAACCGTCTACATTCAACATAGTTGTTTCACTGGAGTAGTTATTAACAACGTTATTCAGAAATTCAGTTAAGTTTTTCCAAACAAATTCGACACTCATTTTGGCTCTAGATTCGTCTAGCATAGACGCGCCATGAACTCCGTCAGGAATGGACGATTGACTTTGTACGGTTACATAGTCAATGTTTTTGTCAGTGAACAGTACCTTTTGAGCTTGAACCGACGGAATTTGCATTTCTTTTCCTGGTCGATATACACGCGCTGGCACAGATAGCTGCTCAATAAATAAGGCCCCTTTGCACACTGCCATTGCGCCGCCAGATGCTGGAGAAAAACTCACTACACCATCAATCAACTCACTGTTTTTTTCCGCTAACTGCAGCACCAATGCTGCGCTATAGCTACTTCCTAGTGCAACATAAGGCCTAGGTAAGTTGTTTTTAATGGCAAAATCTAACGTGCCTTCCAAATCAGGATACGCCTCGCAATAACCTATTTTTTTATCTTTATGAAAACCAACAGTTCTATTGATACCGCCAAACCTCTCGCCACCAGAACGTTGGTCAACGACTAGCGTACTAAACCCTTGTTCGGTTAATTTAGGGCTTATATTTTCGAATTCGGCCAAACCAGAAGCACTCGCTTGGTGGAATAAGAATATAGTCCCTTTGGTTTTAGCTACTTTGGATTTAAATAATGTGGCAATGACAGGCGAATTATCTGATGCCATATATTTTACATCATGGCCTTCTTTTGCGGTTGCACCAGTTGCCAAAAAGAGCCCGATCGCAGCAGTCAATAAAAATGAGTGAAGTTTTAAATCTTTCACGCGCTATCCCCTAACATTATCCTAGTTTGTTTACGTTAGTCCATAATAGAAGGTGCTGCAATAATAAGAATGAAGGTTTTACAAAGTTGATACATTTAGCTGCTTTTTTGTGCTAACTGCCAAGGTATTAACGCCGATATTGCCTCTGTTGTCGATTAACAGGTAACCTAAACGTCAAAAAGGCTAGTTCATCAAAATTTAAAGCTAACAAAAAATCCAGGTGTTCCTTACTGCGCACCTGATTTTGGCATTATCGATACAAAATATAATCCGAAAAGTTGTTTGGGGCTTGTTAGCTAACTTCGACTAAGTCGCATTAGTTGTCATAAGGTGACTGGATTTTTTATCCATATATTATGATTTATGTACTTGGATTGGTTTCCATCATTATGTGTTTATATTTGTAAGTTTGTTAGATGGTTAAAGTCTAAAGTTTCCAACTAGAACTGTTGTGATCATTTTCTTAAGTAAAAATGCAACATCCGTCTAAGAGTAAAAATGCTAAAAATAGTTGTTACTAATTTATCTAGTATGAATGCTGAAGGCCATATACGATTTAGTCAGCACCATAAGCCATTTATTAAGGCCTTTAATACTATTGAGTAAGAACTAGAAGTTTGATGTAATTAACTAGGTCTACATTTTCAGGTTATGCTCATTACGTGCTGTGAGAAGTACCAAAACTGCTTTCTTTAAGTCCTGTTTCAAGCTCATTGCTGCCAGTGGCGTTTATCTCAGAACGCTATTTTTTCACCTTGATGACATTTATTAGGTAGCAAAAGCCGCCTCACAAAGACGGCTGTAACTTAAATTATTTATTCGATACTTTTTCAAGTTTAGCTAATTGCGCTTTTACATATTCATTTTGTGGTTCCAGTTGAAGTGTTTTTTCATAACCATTAATGGCTTGCTGGATATTGTTTAAGCGCCAATGAGTTTCAGCCAAACTGTCAAAGGTATTTGAACTTTCTGGAAACAATTGAGTATTTAACATAAATACATTTAAGGCTTGCTGAATTTTATCTTGCGCAATCAACCAATAACCAAAACTATTGATTTCATTTTCAACAAACTTAATGCTTTTAGTTTGTTGTAGAGAGTTCGCAATACTTGTTGTTTTGTAATAGCCCTCTTTTTCTAATTCTAACCAAAGCGCCTTAACAGATGGTGATAAGCCAAAGCCATTCTCTTTTTTCATTTCAGGAATATAAAATCCTGCAATATCATCGATAAAATATTCAGGCACTGCATCTGCTAAATTGGTTAGAACGACTATTGCTAAATCGTCTTGTGGGTAGATGAAAAATGCAGACCTGTTGCCTCCACTTGGCGCTACCGCAGGATGCTTGTCACGAACAGCTATCGGCCACCCCAATGCATAACCGTTTTGCACACTATTGAAGGCTTGGGTATGTCCACTATCAAGAATCGCGGGTTCCCATAACGTTGTTAAACTTGATTGCTTTTGTAAAAAAGCCTTACTTTGTAATGCTATTATCCATTTAGCCATTTCAGTAGCCGTTGAACTCATGCCAACAGCAGGATAAAGCATTGGAGAAAACTCTTGTTTTTCAAGATTGGTTAGATCTTGATTGTAATCATACTTATAACGTCTGGCTGAGTGTGCGACTACGTTGTTCAAGTTTTCAAAACCAGCCTCTTCAGTACGTTTCATTGCTATTTTTTGCAGTTGATTTTCTGTTATAAAGTCAGTGAAAGGTTGATTAGTTATCTGCTCAATGATTTTACCAATGACAATATAGCCAGTTTGGTTATATTTAAATCTGCTATCGGCTGCAAACTCATTTGGCAATGTTTGTACTAGCTGCCATGATGCATCAGCACCTTTGTCTGAAATTAACCCTCCTATAGAGTTTGACAAAATACCCGGCAAGCCCGAAGTATGGCTCATCAACTGCGGTATTTTTAGCGCTCGCCAAGCTGGAGGTAAATTTGGTAAATAACTGCCTATGTCTTTCGACAAGTCCAATTTTCCCTGTTCAACTAGCTGCATGATAGCTACGCCAGTAAAGGCCTTTGTAATAGAATTAATTGACATTAGCGTGTCATTATCGACGGGCACAGCGTCTTGAATATTCGCTAAGCCATAACTAGTGCTTTTGATTATTTTATTATTTTGAATGACAGCAAGCTGTAAGCCAGGAATTTTTCGCTTTTTCATTTCAATTTGAATGAAGTCATCAATATCATCAGCAAAGCTAGGAGCTGATATTGAGCAAAAAAGAACGGAAACTAAAGATAGTATTTTAAAAAGTGATTTATTCATATTTACCTCTTGGATAATTCAATAGGGCTGTCAAAAGCTTTATTGATTACCTTTATTAATTGAACGGTGAAAGCGCTTAAATAATGCAGTTCTATTAGATACTAGTGCGCCTAATTTCTGTTACAACTTCACCACCGACTCCCCAATTGTCAGTATTCACTTCATCAATAACTACAACTGTAGTCGCTGGGTTTTTATTTAACACATCGACTAATAATTGTGTGGCTCCTTTGATAAGAGCCGCTTTCTGTTGCGGAGTTACATTTTCATCAGTAATTTTAATATTAACGTAAGGCATATTGATCTCCTGTTTTAAGACAATGTGGCATTAATGTTGGAACTTGACGTTTTGAACCATTTTTTATGAGCCAACCATGCGCCTGTACTCACTAAGGTCAACCCGCTGATTAGTTCTAATGTCGCAATTTCATTAAAAATAAATATGGCAGATATACCTGATAACAAAGGAACTCTAGCCATCATCGCGCCCATAGATGATGGACCAATAATCTGAACCGCTCTGACATAAAAACCATCTAAACGATGGTGGCCATAAATCCTTGGTAAAAAGCTTGTAATGCAATATCTGGCAAGATTGCCATAGAAAGTTTTTTAGGCAAAAAAGCGATATAAAAAGGTAAATACAATACACAAGTAATAACAGCCAAACTCACCTTTGCCTGCCAAGGGCTGATCTCCCAACCCTTAATCAAAACTGAAAATACAGCCCAACACAAAGCACCGGCCACTAAATACAGATGTCCAATTGATAGTCCCTGTGAGTTGCTTAACATTGGCCAAAACAAGGTGAATATTCCTAGGGTAATTACGACTATCCCAAGCCACTTTTCTACTGAACTATACTCACCATTAATTAAAAATGCTAGCACCATGATGAATAATGGCATTAGTCCCGGTAATAATACCGCAGCATGCGATGCCCCAACCAATTGAAAGCCTTGAAAGATACATAATGCATAGGCTAAACCACCAATAAGACCACAAGGAATTAATTTAATATTCAATAAATTAAAGCGAAATTTAAACCACCAAATAGGTAAAACTATGGCTGAACACGTAATGTAACGAATAGCGGTTACATCAAACGCGCCCAACTCAATAATACCTCCTAGACGAGATATCAAAATAAATCCTGTCCAAATAACTGCTGCTGTCAAGGCATAGCAGTATCCTTTTTGCATATTATTCATTGGCTAATTGAACAGGTTAAGAGAAATATTTACGGTCTCTTTAAGCATATTTAGAGAGCTACCGTTTCTAGCTGAAACAGCTAAACCGAATTGCAACGTTAAAAGATAATTGGCGAGTACCCATGGCTGACTCTCATTAATCAAGTTTCCTGCCTGTTGCTCCTTTTCAAAAAAACTAGTCAAGGTTAATAGGGTTTGTTGATTTATCGCATTAATTATTACCGCTGAATTCTCAGGTAAGCTCGAACCTGTAACTTCCGAGGTTGAATGACAAATAAAGCAGCCTTTGGGTAAATTTGAATTAGTTATCATCTTGGCACCCGAGACGAGATAGTTTTTAATGCGTTGTTTTAAACCCACTCCTTTTTTAAATAACTCAACGGAATGCACCACACCATGCTTATTTAAATAAAATTCAATTGCTTGATTAAACAATGCTTCTTTATTACCAAAAGCAGCATACAAACTCGATTTATTAATCCCCATAGCATTTGTTAGGTCAGTTAACGAGGTGCCTGGATATCCATTTTTCCAAAATATTAACATGGCTTTTTCAAGTGCATTGTTTTTATCAAAACTGCGATTACGGCCTGCTGTCATAGTAAAACCTTAAATTTATAAATTTTATGCTTGCAATTATGAACCGATCGGTTTAGATTGTCAATATCAGTACCGACTGGTACAGAATTGATTTGAAATTAAGGAAATATAAACATGAATGATTTAACGGGAAAAGTTGCAGTAGTAACTGGTGGTAATAGTGGTATTGGTTATGAAACGGCAAAACATTTTAAAGATGCTGGCGCGAAAGTGATCATCACGGGTAGGTCCGCTGATAAAGTGGCTAGTGCGGCCAGTGAACTGGGTGTTAAAGGCATCGTTGCTGATGTTATGGATTTATCTGCTATTGATTCATTAGTAGAGCAAGTAAAAAATGAGTTTGCCAATGTTGACGTGTTATTTGTCAATGCCGGTATTTTCAGTCCTGCGCCAATAGGCCAAAATACAGAAGAGATGTTTGATACTCAGATGGGAATTAACTTTAAAGGCGCGGTATTTACCACTGAAAAGTTTTTACCCATTATAAATGAGGGCGGCTCTATTATTAATCTTTCCTCTATTAATGCTTATACGGGTATGCCAAATACTGCTATTTATGCGGCCTCTAAAGCAGCGTTGAACTCATATACAAGAACATCTGCAACTGAACTGGCACCAAGAAAAATACGTGTCAATTCAGTAAATCCAGGTCCAACATATACCCCTATTTTTGGTAAAACGGGTATGCCAGAAGAGCAATTAAATGAATTTGCAGCAACGATGCAAAATAGAATTCCATTAAAGCGCTTTGGACAACCTGAAGATATTGCAAAACTTGTTACATTCTTAGCTTCTGATGATGCTTCATTCATTACTGGCGGGGAATATAATATAGATGGCGGCATTAATATAAACCCCATTTTGTCTTAACGAAAATATACGTATACACCTGTTTAAGTTCTTTTAGTTATCGGCAGGTGTTTATTTTGTTCAACAATTTATCAATATTAGAATAGAGGAAAACATGGCTAAAAGTATTTTAAGACTCGACGCAAGTATGAGAAAAACAGGCTCTTTTAGTCGAGGTTTATCAGGTAAGTTAATTAAGAAACTTACTGGCGAGCTAGATCTTAGTGAAGATAATACCAGTGAACAAAATTGGAAAGTAACGATCAGAGACTTGGCTGAAGGTATCCCTTTAATTGATGAAAATTGGATTAAAGCTAATTTTACCGATGCAGACGAACGAACTGCCGAGCAAAACAAATACTTGGAAATTTCTGATCTGCTAGTTGACGAACTCAATAATGCTGACTTAATTGTTATTGGTCTTCCTATTTATAATTTTGGAGTACCAGCAGCTTTTAAAGCGTGGATTGACCAAGTTGTTAGATCTAAATTAACCTTTCGATACGGTGATAATGGACCCATTGGTTTAGTAAAGAATAAAAAGGCATATATTATTATTGCTTCTGGCGGCACAAAATTAGGCACTGAATTTGATTTTATTTCCAGTTATTTACGACATATATTGGGGTTTGTTGGCATTACTAATGTCACATTTATTGACAGTAGTGGTCTTGGTCGAGATGAATCGAAAACCTTAGCTCACGCACATAAATCCATTGAAAGTATTTAACCAAACTACTTTTGTACAACCATTTTCTGTTCGCTTAGCGCAGCATTAAATAGTCATTCAAATTTCATGTACCACTGATCACTAATGATAAGAAGGAAATAAATAAATGAACAAGCTAAAACCTCCGGTTAATATTCATTCCTATTACCATGCCCATGTTTATTTTGAACAAGAAACTTTAGAATTTGCTATAGATTTATGCAAAAAGGCAGGTGATTTATTTACTTTGAAAGTTGGTAGAGTGCATCAAAAGCCTATAGGCCCTCACCCTAAGTGGAGTTGCCAAATAACCTTTTCATCAAATGATTTTGAGCAGTTTATCTTGTGGCTTGAAGAAAACCGTCAAGGATTAAGTGTATTAATACATGCGTTAACGGGTGACAACCTGCAAGATCATACCGAGTATGCATATTGGTTAGGGAGTGAGGTTGAATTAAGTTTAGAGCTATTTCGTAATTAGTGAGCATGCTGAATTTACTAATTCGATGCGTCAATTTTTGTAAATAGGCATGAAGTAACTAATAATAATGAAATTAAAGCATAATACGCTAATTAATAACTAACGTGTTATATACCAAAAGGGAACCAATCAATGTTTAGTAAATCAATAATATTATCATTAATCATGTTGTTAGTTGCGTGTAAGTCAACTCAACCACCATCCTATCAAAAAGATAAAGAGCCTGAATACAGAACCGAATATAACGGTGTTGAGGGTATGGCTCAACAACAAAAAGATCAAAACTATTTGATGAGTAAAGAACTGACAGAAAAATGTACCAATGCCAAAATTAATCTGGCTATTGCTGAAACAGAAAAAAAGGCTAGTGAAATTAATAAGCAAAAAGAATTAATTAAAAGTATGTGCATATAACAATCGGTTAAGAAATGACGTTAACGTTCTGATATGTACTTGCACTTAATGTACCAGAAACTTTATGGCGCAGATTGAACAAGTTGTTAGCTTGAAGCTAATTCGTAATTAATGAGCGTTGAAAAAAGTAGTTGAGGGAACTTATAGGTTCTTCAATAAAGACAGTGCCAACATACATAAATAATGGAAAACGTAATGAGCGTCATTAAACTAAAAAACAAACTGAAATATAGCCATTACGCTTATGATGACGAAGGATATGTTATTCATATGCTGACATCAAACGAACGAACATTTTTTACTAACGCTTATATTATAGAAACGAGGAACGCCCTCGTTGTTGTTGACACAATGATGATTAATTCTGATGCTATATTGCTGCGTCAGCACATAGATAGCATTAATAAGCCATTAATCGCGGTTATTATTACTCACGGACACCCTGATCACTACAATGGCACTGATATTGTTATCAAGGGGGTTAATAAAGTCCCCGTTATCAGCACCAAGGGAGTAAGAGACTGCATCCAAGACACTGTTGATTCAAAAGAAGTAAAGTGGAAACCATATTTTGGTCAAGATTGGCCTGAGCATAAAATATTGCCAAACCAATTAGTTAAAGATGGTGAAATCGTCAGTTTAGATGGGCTAGATTATCGTTTTAGAGATCTGGACGCTGCGGAATCTAGCAGTGATTTATTTTTTACATTGGGGGGCAATCACTCGGTTGTTTTCATCGGAGACGTAGTTTTCAACAATATGCACGGATTTATGAATGATGGTAATAGTACAAAATGGTTGCAGGTCTTACATCAGTTATTAACTGAGCTAGCAGATGTTAAACAGTTATATACTGGTCATGGCGTTCCAGGTAATACATATCAACTAGTTCAGGCACAAATTGAGTACATTGGTCACTATAGATCAAATCTTTTGACAATGATGAGTGATAACCAATTATTAAATGACGAACAAGAGCAATCATTCGAGCAATTAATGGTCGAGAATTACCCTGAATATCAATTAGCCTCGTTTATTAAAGCAGGTATCAACGCCGTCACTCATGAATTGATAGTTGAGAAGTTACGCTTTGAAGGAGATCTACTTCTGTAAACTCATTATAGTTCAAATACTATTTTTTAACGTTATCTTCATTGAGGGTTTTGTCGATATCAGTTACAGAAAAAATCACTATCAAGCCTTAGATTATGACGCTTGACTAACCTATTATCGGAGTTATGTATTAAATGAAATGTAAATTAGTTGATGTTTTTGCTAATAAAAAATTATCAGGTAATGGGCTTACCATATTTTATGATTTTGACTATTTATCAACAGATAAAATGCTTTCGCTAACTCAAGAGATGCGCCAGTTTGAATCGATTTTCG
>Ga0209396_1005107_pt1 | contig 12520 bp, 11 predicted proteins | sample GOMGulsemesocosm_6_FD_184638 | JGI IMG/M metagenome (GOLD analysis project Ga0209396, IMG submission 184638) | Methane-oxidizing microbial communities from mesocosms in the Gulf of Mexico - GOM8C Gulf of Mexico (SPAdes) (version 2) | ecosystem: Environmental > Aquatic > Marine > Cold seeps...
ACTTTTTGACAGAGACCTTCAGAGAGCTCAAAAGGGTAGCTATTCATCACCTTTTTATGATCTTTTACACCGACTTTATGCAATAGGGCAATGGCTTGTTTTTTACGCCAGTTAAAACGATGCCAAAAATGGCCGGTAAACTGATCGCACGGGATGGCCTCTGCAAGCTGATCGCCCGCTTTTTCTGATGGGTCCAAATGCGCGGCTGCATCTTGAAAGATCATACCAATTTCTTTGCCCATCACTCGGCGACGTTGTACCGGGGTTAAGTTAAGTAAATCGATATCACCTAATCGTAAGCGGTCTGCACGAATACGCCAGTTATCTTTAGTGATCCCCATAATTGCTTTTGCAACAAGGCTCTTTCCTGAACCCGATTCACCTACTAGTCCACGCACTTCACCATCACTCAGGGTCAGGTTAAATCGGTCTACTGCTTTTAAGGTACCCTGTGGTGTTTCAATTTCAATGGTGAGATTTCGAATGTCGAGTAGTGCCATTAGTCAATTCCCGCAATAACAGATTGTCTTAAACTTTCGCCAACGACATTAACAATGAAAATCGTCACTAAAATAGCTAAACCAGGTAATACAACGGTCCAAGGTGCGATAAATACAAGGTCGGTTGCACCCGATAACATCGTGCCCCATTCAGAAAGGGGACGTTGTGCACCTAAGCCTAAAAATCCTAATGCACTTATATCAATTATAGCTGACGAGATCGCTCGAGTAAGTAAGTTAACCAGTGTTTCAATGATATTTGGAAACACGCCATAACGAATAATGCGGTAGTTATTTGCACCGTCAAGTTTGAGTGCAATGATGTATTCTTTTTGCAGTTCTTGATAAACCGATAAATAGACACCGCGAATAAATTGTGGGATAGAAGCCAGTAAGATTGCTAATAAGCTGTGATCCAAGCCTGGTCCAAGTATTGAAATAAAGATAATCGCTAATAACAACGACGGAATCGATAACGCTGTATCCATTATATGATGCAAGGTGCTAGATAGCAGACCACGGCTGATTGCAGCGGTAATTCCAATTGTTGTGCCGATGATTAAGGCGATAAAGCTAACTAGAAGAGCGTTACCAAAGGTTAAGCGTAAACCATATAATAACCGTGAAAGCACATCTCTGCCTAAATCGTCGGTGCCAAAGAAGTAGTCAACGGTACCTTGCTCATCCCATGAGGGTGGCTGTAAGAGTAAATGGGCTTGCCGTAAGTCTGGTTCATGGGGTGCAATCAAAGGTGCAAAAACCATTAAGAAACATAAAAAACCAAGAGCCCATAGCGCGGCCATCGCAATTTGTTGGGATGAATAGTGCTTCCAGGTTTGTTCCGTAGGAGAAAGAATATGTTCATCCGCAAAGACATTAATGTTGGGCATAAAGTTCTTTCCTGCGAATTGGATGAATGACGACAGTTAATATTTCGGTTAATACATTTGCGGTGACTACAAAGATGGCCACTGTTAACATTCCGCCTTGGATAGCAGCATGGTCTTGCTGATAAATACTGTTAATTAGCCAGCGGCCGATACCCGGCCATGAAAATACGGCCTCAGTGACCATTGCTGTCGTTAATACCGTGCTAAATTGAAGACCAAGGTGTGGGATCATATTTGGGATTGCATTACGCAGTACATGGCGCAGGATAATTTGGGTTTTACTTAACCCCTTACTGGCTGCGGCTTTAATGTATTTTTGCTTCATGACATCACTGACGTGGTTACGCATTTGGCGAATAACTTCCGTTGTCGGTACCGTTGCTAATACAATTGTCGGTAACAGTAAGTGCTTAAGCGCATCGTAAAATGCATCTTGGCTATACGGGTTATCGGAAATAAGTGTATCAATAAGCATAAAGCCAGTTACTGAGTCAATCTCATAAAGTAAGTTCAGTCGGCCTGTAACAGGTAGCCAATTCCAGTTAAGGGCAAAGTACATCATGACTAACGATGCTAACCAAAATACCGGAATGGAAAAGATAAACAGAGAAATACCCATGATCGTACTGTCGAGTGAGCTACCACGTTGCATCCCTGCCACTGTGCCAATGGGTACCCCAATTAAAATAGATAATATGAAGGCACTAAAACAAAGCTCTAATGTTGCGGGAAATACCGTTAATATTTCATCGAAAACGGGTTGAGCCGTACCTGTGGTAACCCCCAAGTCACCTTGTGAAATTGCCATTAAGTAATCTAAATAATTACTGATTACATTCCCATCTAAAGCCAAATCACCGGCTACACGGGTTCGGAGATAGAAACCAATGACGGTTAATGCTGCGACCGTAATGACCAATAGGTTAATACGTCTTATTATATAAAAAAACATGAGTTACTGCCGTACTGTATTAATGAAATTGATGCCACCAAAAGCGGTTGTTTCAACGCCTTTTAGTCCACTTGTATAGGCATGTAAACGTAACGAATGTGCCAGTGGAATGAGTGGTAGTTCTTGTTGAATAATCTCTTGAGCGCGATAATAGAGTGTTACGCGTTCAATGTATTCTGTTTCAGTGACCGCTTGATTAATTAAATCATCGAATTCTGAGTTACACCAACGGGTATAATTCGACCCAGTGTTAATTGCATTACAACTCAATTGAAAGCGGAAGAAATTATCTGGGTCATTATTATCAGCAACCCAACCTAATAGGTAACTATCATAGTCACTCTGTTGTAATTTCTTTTCCATGAGCTGCCACTCATATTTAATAATTCTTACCTCAATTCCGATTTGTGCTAATTCAGATTGAATAAGCTCGGCCATTTTCACTGCATCTGGATTATAAACTTGTGATGATTTCAGCGCCATAATATCCATGCTAAAACCATTTGGATAGCCAGCTTCAGTCAATAGTTGACGCGCATATGCAATGTTATATTTATAGTTTTTAAGGTAAGGGTTATAGGCCCAAGACACTGGAGGTAAAATAGACTTAGCATTGACACCAGTATTGTAATACACCGCTTGTAATAGGGTTTCTTGGTTGATCGTGTGCGCTAATGCGCGGCGAATTTTTGGATTGTCAAACGGTGCTTTTTCGGTATTGAATGCCCAATAAGCGACGTTTAAGCCTGTTTCTACTGATATACTGACTCGGTCATGCTCACTGATCATTTCAACCTGGCTGGCCGCTGGATAAGCCATGATATCGCATTCTTGAGTCAGTAATTTCGCTAATCGAGATGATGCATTTGGGGTGATATCAAAAATCAATTGTTTTATCTTGGCGTTCTCCCCCCAATAATCATCATGTCTTTGATAGCGAATGAAATTATCAGTGCGGTATTCTTTAAATTTAAATGGGCCAGTACCAATAGGTAGATTGTCTATATCGGCCTGTTTATTTAACGCAGTCAAAGTATCGGCATATTCAGCGGATAAAATCACGCTAAAATCACTGGCTAAATTAGCAATAAACGAAGAGTCAGGTCGCACGAGTTTAAATTCAATCGTGTAATCATCAATCTTTACGAGGGCTTGGACTTGTTGGTCTAATTCAATGCCTTCAAAGAAAGGGTAGCCTGTCGCAGAAACGTCATGATAAGGATTCGTTTTATCTAAAATGCGCGAGAAACTAAAGATGACATCATCGGCATCAAATGGTCGTGTTGGTGTAAAGTAATCGGTGTGATGAAAACGTACATTTTTCCGCAAGAAAAAACGATAAGAGAGACGGTCTTCAGATATTTCCCAGTCAATGGCTAACCCCGCTTTAAATTGCTGCGTATTCGGATCAATATATATCAAGCGGTTGTAAAGTTGGCTAGTCGTTGCATCGAGCGTTACATTTGATGTCGCCGTTTGAGGGTTAAATGAGGACGGACTTCCCTCTGTGCAATAAGACAGGCCGTGCTGTTTAATTTTAGTTTGCTTATCACATGCCGTTAAGGAGAGCATAACGGTCAATGGCAGTATATATTTAATCAAGTTTGGAATATGCATATTGTTTTATCACTATTACTTACCTCGCTAATTTATCACTAAGGTAATGTTCAACCAAGTTAATCTGTGTCTTTTACATCATAATAGTTAAGTTTATTGCAATATGATGTAAAAATTTTAATTATATCAGCTAGTTTTTACCGTAAACGAGTAATATTTAGCAGTATTATTAAGCGATCTATTCAAATCAGGTATTCGGACTATATTAATCTTAGCGGCTCTATTTTTATTGACGATGGGCCTCTTGTTTACATGCTATTATATGCGCATAGAACTTTATGGTGGTTACAGTAATGCGTTTGGAATTAGTTTGTGAAGATAGAGTCGGTATTAGTCGTGAGATACTTGATTGCTTTTTAGCTCGAGATATTAATTTATCCGCGATTGAGATCCAGCAACCCGACCGGATATTTATTAAATCACCTAATTTAGAATTTTCTGATTTACAGGCATTGATGACGAGTCTTCGTCGTATCAGTGGTGTATGCGATGTGAAAACAGTCGGTTATTTGCCTTCTGAACTCGAGCATCAAGAAATTCAAACCTTGATGACTAACTTACCTGATATCGTATTTTCCGTTGATGTCAAAGGTACCGTGTCTTTGGTTAACACTCCCGCATTGACTGCTCTTGGGCTATCTGAGTCGCAGGTGAAAGGTCATTGTATTAGCCATTTCGTGAAGGGTTTCTCTATTTTAAAATGGCTGGAATCAGATGAAGTTTGTGCGCAAACGCAAAAGCTAACGTTATTGGATGAGGATTTTCTGGGTGATATATTACCCTTGACTATTAGTAGTGATATTAATCAAGTCGCACGTTCAAAAGCAATGGCAACACCAGACGAGCTCGTTGGTGCGGTGATTATTCTTAAATCGGTTGTTCGCATTGGCAAGCAGTTTAATTTCTTACGTACTTTCCAGTTTGCTGCATTTGATGACATTCTCGCCAAAAGCGACAAAATGCATACGCTAATCAATACGGCGAAAAAGTTAGCTATGCTAGATGCGCCGTTAATGATTTTAGGTGAGACTGGGGCGGGTAAAGAACTTATTGCTAAAGCCTGTCACCAAGCAAGTGGACGCTCACAAAATCAATTTTTAGCATTAAACTGTGCAGCGGTGCCTGATGCGGTTGCAGAGTCTGAATTGTTTGGTGTGGTCACTCATGATGGTGAAACCAAACGAGGTATTTTTGAACTTGCAAATGAAGGCTCGGTATTACTTGATGAAATTGGTGATATGTCACCTTACTTGCAAACTAAGTTTTTACGCTTGTTAGAAACAGGTTGTTTCCGACGGGTTGGTGACGAGCAAGAGGTATGTGTTGATGTGCGTATTTTTTGCACAACACAAAACGATCTGGCTAAATTAATCAGCGAAGGTAAATTCCGCCAAGATTTATATTATCGTTTAAATGTATTATCGATGACGGTGCCAGCACTGCGTGAACGTAAAGAAGATATTATCCCGCTATGTCATTCTTTCTGCACTGTGTTCAGTCATGAATTACAGCGAACTAAACCGCTGTTAAGCCGTAATGTATTAGATCTATTACAATCTTACCCTTGGCCAGGAAATGTGCGTGAATTACGTAACGTGTTATATCACGCATTGACCTTGTTAGAGGGGGATACGCTAAACCCGTGTGATTTAAATTTACCGAAAGCGAAAAATGAAAGTTATGATGAAGGCTTGTTTGATGGCTCATTAGATGAAGCGTGTAAACGTTTTGAAAAGCTGTTACTGCAGCGCCTATATCCGTCTTACCCAAGCACACGTCAATTGGCCAAGCGCTTGGGTGTCTCTCATACAGCTATTGCCAATAAACTACGAGATTATAAAATTACTAAAAAATAGTATTACGCCGCAAATGTCGTTATAAGCTAAAATTATGAAGGCTTATAGGCCAAAACAGTGACGGCTTGCATCCCTCGTATGCGAGCTACTGTGAAGGGAGTCCATATGATGGATACATTTGCTAAATTTTTTTACTTGATTGCTTTGAGTATAGGGACTTTCGCTATGACCGTATCTGCAGCCCAAGCTGAAGTCTATCCTTTTCAAGCTAAGTATGCGGTGTATTACAAAGACGTAAAATTTGGTAGTGGTGAGCGTACATTACGACGTTTAAGTGGTGATAGCTATAAGCTCACGACACAAGCTAGTGTATTATTTGGTACCGGCGGCTATAAAAATAATTCATGGTTTAGCTTTAAAGACAACATCTTAACCACTGACCGTTACGAGCATGAAACATCGGTAATGGGCTTTGGAAACATATCATCAGCTTCCTTTGAAGATAATGGTGACATTTTAATGGATTTTGAAGATGGCCATGTAGAAATTAAATCAAAGCCGGGTGTGATGGATGTTGGTGCCATGACTATTGTCGTTCAAAATGATCTTAAGTTAGGTAAAACAGCATTCAGCTACGAATGGGTATTTGAAAAAAAACTAGAAACCATTGAATTTGAAGTTGTACAGAAAGAAACGATCAACACTATATTTGGTGACATGACAGCGGTTAAAGTCAAAGAAGTTAAAAAGAAGAAAAACCGCGCGACTTATTACTGGTTTATTCCCAAACTAGATTACCAGCTTGGGCAAGTTGAAGTATATAAACATGGCGTACGCAAATCGTACTTAAAACTCACCGATCTTACTTTTCAGTAACCTACCATAATTAGAAGATAAAATGACAAAACCAATCATGATCATGGGGTGCACGAGCGACGCCGGTAAAAGTTTCGTTGTCGCGGGTTTATGCCGCATGTTTGCCAATCGTGGTATTAATGTCGCGCCATTTAAAGCGCAAAATATGAGTAATAACGCCGCTGTAACAGCGCAAGGAGAAGAGATCGGCCGCGCGCAGTATCTACAAGCTATTGCTGCCAAAGTCCTCCCCGATGTACGCATGAACCCTGTATTACTAAAACCCAGTGCGGACACCCAAAGCCAGCTTATTTTAAACGGTAAACCCGCTCCAGAATTAAGTAACATTCCATGGATGGAACGTAAGTCTCACCTTTTTGAACATGTTGAAAAGGCACTTCACGATTTACAACAAGACTACCAGCAAATCATTATTGAAGGTGCGGGCAGTCCGGCCGAAGTTAACTTACGTGCCAGTGATATTGTGAACATGAGCGTTGCGCTGGCTTGTAATGCAGATGTCTATTTAGTTGCTGATATTGATAAAGGCGGTGCGTTTGCGCATCTACTCGGTACTTTTATGTGCCTTGCAGAAGAAGAGCAAAAACTGATTAAAGGCTTTGTATTAAATAAATTTCGTGGTGATCCGTTATTACTAGGTAATGCAATGGCTTGGTTAGAAGAAAAAACGGGTGTGCCGACCCTTGCTAATATTCACTACTTTCCGCATCGTTTACCCGAAGAGGATACCTTACATCATCGTGCTGTTTATCAAAGTGGACATATCAATATCGCGTTGATTTCTTACCCTTATGCGGCGAATATGGACGAGTTTGATAACTTGATCCACCAAGATAATGTTAGCGTAGTCCCACTACGAGATGGTCAATCATTGACTGACTTTGATGCCATTATCTTACCCGGTAGTAAAAATACAGCGGCGAGTTTATTACATTTACGTGAATCCGGCTTAGCTAATGAAATCTACAAAGCGGCGCAGCGTGGGCAACCTATTCTCGGTATTTGTGGTGGCATGCAATTACTTGGTGAACAGATTCTAGACCCACACCACATTGAAGGTGGTGATGAACAAGGCTTGGGACTGTTACCTATCATCACTGCACATGCCGAGACTAAAACGACACGACAGCGTAATATCGATTGGCAAGGTTTTAAATTGTCGGGTTATGAAATTCACCATGGTAAAACAACGATCAGCGATGTGAGCCAAACTATGCGTTGTAAAAGCTTTATCGAAACCGATTTAGGCTGGCAGAAAGGGAATGTTTATGGCTGTTATTTACATGGATTGTTTGATAATAAAGGTTTTATCAATCAGTTTTTAGCGAATTTAGGCTGGGTAGGTGAAGCGGACGAGCATGCCGTAAGCTTAGATGCGGAACTAAACCGTGTTGGTGATATGTTTGAAAAATTGAACTGGTTATAAAGTGTAGATAAAAATAAAGCAGGTAAACGGAGTTACCTGCTTAAATATAGCTGTGCTCTTAATAAGAGTTTATTAATAAGCTGACCTTGATTAAGGCGCGAGGCGATCAACACGCCAGATATTCCCATCTTTCACATAACTAAAGCGGTCATGTAAGCGATCGGCTTTACCTTGCCAAAACTCGATACTTGTCGGTTTCACCACGTAGCCACCCCAAAACTCAGGAAGTGGCACTTCTTTATCTGCAAATTTATCGGTGAACTGTTTAACTTGTTGTTCAAGGATTTTGCGTGAAGTGATCACTGCACTTTGCTCTGATGCCCATGCACCGATTCGGCTGCCACGTCCACGAGACTGGAAGTAGGTATTAGAATCTTCAGCTGAGATCTTTTCGACCACACCTTGAATACGCACTTGACGCTGTAAAATATTCCAATGGAAAGTTAACGCGATATGGGGATTCTGAGCGAGTTCTCGGCCTTTTCTACTGTCGTAATTGGTAAAGAAAACAAAGCCTTCTTTGCTCAATTCTTTGAGTAATACAACACGGCAAGAAGGGTAACCATTCGCATCAACCGTAGACACTGTCATGGATTCAGGTAAGACAATGCCGCAGTCTTGCGCCGCTTTGAACCAGTTTTGGAACTGATCAAATGGATCTACGCTAGGATCAAGGTCGGGCAAGTCGACTAATACGCCTTGCCCTAAGGTAAATGCACAACGAATCTTATTTAATAAAGACATTGTTAAACCTTATGCATATAAACCCAAATTTTCTTTAGCGTACTGTTCAAACTCAGTACAACCACCAAGGTGCTTTTCATCTATGAAGATTTGTGGAACAGTATTCACTGGTACACCTGCTGATTTTTCTAGGTCTGCTTTGCTGATGCCTTCAGCAAGCATATCGATGTAGTCGAAATCAAAATCTTCATGCTCAGCTTTTAATGTTTCTGCAATTTGTTTTGCACGTACGCAGAAAGGACAACCTGGACGACCAAAGATAACTGTATACATAATATAAAATACTCCACGTAAATAAAATTGGTTAGCACGCTATCTGTACTCTATGATCAAGTACCAGTTGCTAGTGAGTGAATTCACTCTTAATGTGTACATAATATGTTTTTCTGAAATAAAATGAAATTGTTTATTTAATAATAATTGATAGTCAATAGCTATTAATTAAGAGTTTAACATACGTATAACTTCTGTTAATAAATGTAAATTTTGAGTACCGAGTTCTAATAATTGCAGAGATACATAGCAATCACAGTGGGAATCAGTGATAATTATCGATTAACTTTTATAAATCAGCTTGAAACGACATATGAAATCATTAGAGTTTTATCAGTCTACGATTACCAACTTAAAGCAACTGCCAATGTCGGCAGGGCATATTGATGTTTTATTTTCAGCGCGTGATTTTAAAGCCAAAATATTAGATTTAATTGCTTCATCTTCGAGACGCATTTATATTTCGGCTCTTTATATCCAAGACGATGAAGCCGGCAGAGAAATTCTTGATGCGCTTTATCAAGCTCGTGTAAATAATCCTAGATTAGTGATTAAAGTGTTCGTTGATTTTCATCGAGCACAACGCGGTCTTATTGGCCAAAAAGATCATGGTGGTAATGCCGACTTCTATAAAGAAATGCGTAAAAGACTCGGTGACAAAGTCACGATCTTAGGCGTGCCTGTGAAAGGTAAAGAAGTATTAGGTGTATTGCATCTGAAAGGCTTTATCTTTGATGACACCGTGCTTTACAGTGGTGCGAGTATTAATGATATCTACTTGCATCAAGGGGATAAATACCGCTGCGATCGCTATCATGTGCTTTATAATCCTGCGCTAGCTGACTCGATGGTCTCTTATTTAGAAGACTATTTTGTAAGTCAAAATGCGGTGACGCGACTTGATGACGATACTATCCCGTCAAGCAAAACTTTGAAGCAAGATATTCGTCAGTTCAAACAAACGCTACGCAGTGCGCAGTATCATTACATTAATACTACGCCAGACAGTACTGAAGTGGGCATCACTCCGATTTCTGGTTTTGGTCGTCACGGTAATAAACTAAACCAAACGATCACCAATTTATTACGTGCGGTAGAAAGCGAAATTACTATTTTTACACCGTATTTTAACTTGCCATTGTCCATATCAAAAGACATTAAACGCCTGCTAAAACGTAATGTGAAAGTAACCTTAGTTATTGGTGACAAAACGGCTAACGATTTCTACATTCCACCGTCAGAACCGTTTAAAGTTATTTCGGCGTTGCCTTATATTTACGAAAGTTACCTGTATAAGTTTGTGAAAAGCTGTCAGTCATTTATCGATCAAGGTCTGCTTAATGTTAGATTATGGAAAGATGAAGGTAACAGTTTCCACCTTAAAGGTCTGTGCTGTGATTATAAGTACCACTTATTAACAGGTAATAACTTGAATCCACGTGCGTGGGGCTTAGATTTAGAGAATGGTATTTTAATTCATGATCCTAAACAGTTATTAAAAGATACTCTACAAGCTGAGCAAGAACATGTGTTGAAAAATACTCGTCGTATTAAGCACCTTTCTGATTTAGACAGCTTGGCGGACTATCCTGCACCAGTACAGAAATTTATGCGTCGTATTAAAACAACACGCTTGGATATGTTACTCAAACGGATTCTATAATTTAGCTGTTCTAAAAAACTAAATGAATAGGATAGAAAAAGCTTGTTACTGTTTCGGTAACAAGCTTTTTTATTTTTGACTATTTTTAGTCACTAATATTTTGGTACTCGTGTCACTTTCACAATGATGTCTCGTTATCTTTACCGCCAGCGGATGACGTAAATTCTTTTCATTCTACGTAAATGCTATTGCTCTGTTCTAGCTTGCTGATTATACTCTGATTAACTATTAAACAACTAAATTGGCTGTTATTTTCATGTTCGGATTTTTAAAACGATTTTTTTCTGACTCAGATGCTAAATCTGTCGACAATATGCCGAGTGTTGAACCTGTACATTACAATGGCTATCTTATCTTTGTGATGCCGAAGGAAGAAGGGGGGCAATATCGTGTTGCGGGTTTAATTGAAAAGCCGATTGTAAAAGACACGGCAGAGCTAGATGCGGATGGAAAAGAAAACGAAGTGGAAAATTTAAGACATTCGTTTATTCGTTCCGATCTTTGCATGAGTAAGCCGCAAGCTGAGCAAATCACTTTACAAAAATGTAAATTATTTATCGACCAAGTCGGCGATAACATGTTTAAGTAATTTACTTATTCGATTAATTAACGCTGGAGTTCACAATGTTTTTTGCAAAAAATAAGTTGACCATGGTTAGTGAAGCAGATGCACTACCTGATAATCCAACTGCAATAACTGTTGATGCGTTACATTATGTATCGGCAACGAATATGGTTCCGCCTTTTATAGCTCAACATCAAGTCTGCTATTTTGCGATGGGCTGTTTTTGGGGCGCTGAGCGATTATTTTGGTCTGTACCGGGTGTTGTAACGACGGCAGTTGGTTACCAAGGTGGCTATACTGTACATCCGCGTTATCAACAAGTATGCTCAGGTCAAACTGGGCATACGGAATCGGTGTTAGTCGTATTTGACCCCGAAGTCATTAGTTATGCGGAACTCTTGATTTTGTTTTGGGAAAACCATCAACCAACGCAAGGCATGCGCCAAGGTGCTGACCAAGGTACGCAATATCGTTCTGCTATTTACTGCACTTCACAGCAGCAATTAGTTCAGGCTAAAGCTTCTGCTGACCATTATCAACAAGCGCTTACAGGCGGGGGAAGTTCAGAGTTAATCACCACTGAGATCGACCTAGCTGCGCCATTTTATTATGCAGAACAAGATCATCAGCAATATCTTGCTAAGAATCCTCAAGGTTATTGTGGGCTAGGCGGTTCTGGTATCTGTTACCCAGGGAATTAATCATGAAAGCGAGAAATAGACGAATCTTATTTATACTCGTGTTTACCGTTCTCGCCTTTATGTGGCAAAGTGCATTAATTGCTCCACTTAAGATACTGGTTGTTTTTTTACATGAGCTAAGCCATGCGCTTGCGACGTGGTTAACCGGCGGTAAAGTCGTGGAGTTTGTCGTATCTGCCTATCAGAGTGGGCATGTTCGCTCTGCGGGGGGCTCGCGTTTTATTATTCTTAGTGCAGGTTATTTAGGTTCGTTACTTTTTGGTTTGTTATTTTATGCAGCTAGTATACGCCGTCAAACAACCGATATAAGTTTAGCCTTATTGGCAATAACCATGTTATTGGTTGCGGTATTCTTTGGTGGCACTTTATATACTATCGGCTTTGCTGCTGTCATTGCTCTTGTGATTCTGGGGTTACTCAAGTACGCGAGCACAGGTATTAAGCAAACAGTTTTATTGGTGTTCGCTAGTGCCAGCATGATCTATGTGCCCTTAGATATTTGGCAGGATACCATTAT
>Ga0209396_1005108_pt1 | contig 12518 bp, 9 predicted proteins | sample GOMGulsemesocosm_6_FD_184638 | JGI IMG/M metagenome (GOLD analysis project Ga0209396, IMG submission 184638) | Methane-oxidizing microbial communities from mesocosms in the Gulf of Mexico - GOM8C Gulf of Mexico (SPAdes) (version 2) | ecosystem: Environmental > Aquatic > Marine > Cold seeps...
GCCTGTATTAACCAAGGATTGCTTCCTTATGGTGCTCAAGCATTATTATTAGGAGCGACATTAAAAATATCACCATTAGAAGTAGTATCAAGCGCTTTTTACCCAATGATATTACTCATTGTTGCCAGCATTGCTTTTTGGCGTATAACCAAATAATCCTCAAGTAACGCCCAAGTATCCTCCCTAACGTGCTTATTCATCGACAGTAAGCACGTCATATCCCTTCTTTAATCTAAAATATCTTTCTACTATTCATATTAATTTTCTTGATGTATATTGTATGCAATCATACTTAAGCGTAATAAAAATAAAATGAATAAAAAAATAAAACCAAGCCTAGTGTTGCTTTCAATTCTGAGTGGTTGCTCTTTCCTTGGCGCATGTTCACAACAAATTGATTTAGCTAAACCTGCGGCCATGACAAACATGATGAAGCAGCCAGCAAATATCTCTAGTGCAGCAATAAAAAAGCCTACCATAACTAAATTACTGGAAACTGAACTTAGTCAACAATGGAGTCGCGACTTTGACCATCAGCAAGACAATTTATTGAATGACGTTGCAGATGCTATTACTTATTATGCTCAGCAAGGTGATATCTCAAACAAAGCGTTAAATAAATTGAGTTACTATTTACGTATTTATAGTAGCTTTGGTAACGATAAAGATTGGCCTGAGCACACCGCCCCATCATTAAATAATGCGCTTCTAGCATTACAGGCTATGCCAGGATTTTATCGCGTAAATGCGAGCTCAGCTCGGTTACACGAAAACTATGCGGTGGCGTTATATCGATTGTATTATTTAGCACCTTTACAAGCTTCTCTTGCAGATCATGTAAAGCCCTTGAGTAAACTTATCGACTTATATGCCAGCACAGAGCTCCCTGACGAGCTAGCCGTTGATTATGCTTTATGGGAAATACTGCGCTCTGCAGCAATTTTGCCTTATGAAGCAAGACGAAAAAATAAAGACGTTCATATCAATGCTGTGTTGAAAGATAAAACCTTAGCAACTTCATTAAGTAATTTTTTAACCGCTAAAAATTCAACACTTCGAGGGGGTAATTGGCCAAAACAACATGCCTCATGGGCATTAGCTAATTATTACAACCTTTATAACAAGCAGTTTTTCAACGCGTATTATTTACGTAGTGAAGCAGATCAGAAAAAGATCGATGACGACCTATTAACACTTCCTGTCCAACAGCAAATGAGCGACTTAGACAATACGGTTTGGTCAGCCCTTTCTGCTGATAAAAACCTTAACGAAGAACAAATAAAAACACAGTTTAGTATTCCTTACGTAGTTAGTACTTTTCGCGGCAAGTCAGAATGTAAAGAAGGCACGCTAGAAAATCGCTGTATAACACCCACCATCGAACAAGCCCTACCCAATAAACATGTGTGCTCGGCGAGTTTATATATTCTCAGCCAAGAAATGACACAAGCTCAGCTGAACGATTCATGTAAACAATTAACGTCTCAAGAGTCTACTTTCCATGAAAAGCTCGCCACCAACCAACAGCCTGTTGCTAACGACTTTAACGACTCATTACGCGTTGTGGTATTTGAAAATGCCAGTGAATATAATAAGTTTGGTCAACTAGTTTTTGACATTAATACCGACAACGGTGGTATGTATATTGAAGGTACAGTGCAAGATCCAAACAATATTGCCACGTTTTATTCCTACGAGCATTTTTGGGTTCGACCTGAATTTAAAGTCTGGAACTTAAATCACGAATACGTGCATTACCTTGATGGTCGTTTTATAAAATATGATACCTTTAACCATTTCCCATCACATATGGTGTGGTGGTCAGAAGGTTTAGCTGAGTATATATCGAAAGGTGATGATAACCCAAAAGCCTTTAAAAAAATGGCCGATACTGAGCAAAAAGACTGGCCAAGTTTGCCTGAGGTTTTTAATACACAATACAAAGATGGTAGCGATCGCGTTTATAAATGGGGTTATTTAGCCGTACGTTACATGTATGAAAACCATCAAAAAGAATATCGCCAATTAGCACATTTCTTGAAAACGGATTATTTTTCTGGTTATAAAACCTTATTAACCACCCTAGGAGAAAAACATGCAGACTCATTCAAAGCTTGGTTAGTTAACCACGAAAAAGAGAGCATCAAAAACGTACGAGAACAGGGAAAAGCCGAAAACAAACCAAGACAGTTTTATCGTTACACGTACAAGGATTATTTACAGCCAAAACATTTGCTTGAAACTCCTGAGCATATGCACTGGCAGTATTGGCATGCAAATGCGTTAAAGGGAAAATAACTTATAGCGTTCAATTAATTAAATTAACTCACTTTGGAGGCAGTCACCCCAACTGCCTCCTTTTAATATTCCTTCCATCGTTTACTCAAACACTGCTAATAATAAATGCTAGCTTAGCCCCGTGTTTGCTACCGCTAAATTAATATTCTTACTGGTATATTTCTAAGCATTACTGAGTAAATTATTTACATTTATAAGGCAGTATATTTTGATAAAAATCATCTAGTTTTTATACCTGCTCTATTATCAAAGACTACCTATCACAACAATATCGCAAGCTTTTGTTTAGGTTGTAAAAAGCTATTGCTTGATATTTTATTCCAACGAATAATGTCTTGCACTCTCACTTTATATTTTTGACTAATATCCCATAAATTATCACCACTCCTCACGATATGGATTAGCTTCTTTTTATTAGTTTTAGCAAGCTGCCATGGCAGGGAATCATTTTTTGTTAATGGCACAATTAACCATTGACCAATCCGGATGATATCTGAGCTCAACTGGTTAAGTTTCTTAATACTTGTTACATCAATAACATACTGGTTAGCTATTTTTCCTAAACTATCACCTGATTTCACCTGATATCTATCCCACTGCAACCATTGTTTTTTATGCGTGGTGGTTAATTTATTTTTAAAAGAGTCTGCAACAGCCGCAGGTAACAGCATCTGATAAGAATTATTAGGTGCGGTTGCCCAGCGGTTTAACCCAGGGTTTAGTCGTAATAATTTATGAACATCAATATTGGCCCATTGCGCGGCTAACGTTAAGTCAAGTTGGCTATCGATATGAACAGGCTCCACCGCAGGGCTGTTTTGTATTGGCGTAAAGGTGTAATCAAGTTCCTTTGAACGTTTCAAAATATCGGCAATAGCGAGTAATTTGGGTACGAAATCGGAAGTTTCAGAAGGTAATTTAAGAGACCAGAAGTCGCTCGGTAAATTCGCCTTTTTATTTTTCTTGATTGCTCTACCAACACGGCCTTCACCAGAATTAAAAGCGGCAATAGCATTCAGCCAGTCTTGCCCTAATGTACGGTGAAAAAACTCGAAGTAATCAAGCGCGGCTCTTGTGGACTCAACAACATCTCTTCTACCTTCGTACCACCAGTTTTTGTTTAAGTTAAAACGTTCAGCGGCAACCGGCGTAAACTGCCAAAGACCAACAGCGCTTTTATTTGATAAACCATGAGGTAAATAAGAACTTTCTACAATAGGTAATAACGCAAGCTCAACCGGCATATTGCGTTTCTCAAGTTCTTCGACAATATAAAGTAAAAAAGGCTCAGCTCGCTTAGAAATAGTCACCATGAAGTTAGGATGGCTTAAATAGTATTTTCGCCACTTTTCGACTTGAGAATTATCAGGGACAGCTATAGTCAGCTGACTACGAATACGTTGCCATACATCGTCATGCTCAAATGGTTGTTTGGTAATTAAGGTTTCTGACAACTTTTGTATTACCTCTACTTCAGTTAATAAATAACTTTTTTCTTCCTTTTTTTCGACTACTTTTTGCTTGGTTGGGGACACTTCAGGAGTATTTTGACAAGCGTTCAAACAAAACAAAAGGGTTAACAGAGCAATTTTTTTCATATTTTATATTCGTTATTTTATTTATTAATAAATGTTATAAGCAAAGTAATTTACTAGGTGACAGACAATATTTAAAGCTTTCTATTTTCCTAAAACCCAATGAAGACCTTGGATTGCAGTTGTTGGAAATGCCGTTTGATGGTTAGCTTCAGAAATGATGAGTATCTTTGTTTTTAAATTAGGTTGTTGCCAGTTTAACATTTTTTGATAAAACCTTTTCGCGTCATTCACCATTTCATATAAACTTTCAAGATCTTTGGTTTCACGCTCACCAATCGAGATAAAAACATTGGCGTTTAACTCGGTACCTTTTTTAGCAAAAACTTCTTCTAAACGAAATATAACCTGATTATCAAACCAGTACGAAGGGCTACCAAGTATATAGTTCTTAAATAATTGTGGTTTAGTTATTAACATATAACTGCCAAATAATCCCCCGAGTGAATTTCCAATAAAGGTTCGATTAGTACTATCGGTTCGGTAATTTTGCGACATATATTTAAAAATAATATTTTCAATAAACTCCATATGTTGCTGCGCTCCGCCCGTTTGCTGTTTCCAGGCGTTACTTAGCGTAGGTGTATAATCACGAACGCGGCTACTATCGCGCTTTGACCCCTTAGCATATGAAATTCCAACAATAATCGCTTCTTCCATTTTATTCGCGTTCATCGGGTAACGTGTTGCACCAGAGACCAGCTGAAATGCATAGTTGGCATCCGTTATATAAATGACTGGGTATTTTTTGTCTTTGTTTTTTTCATAAGACTTTGGCAACTTTATAAATAACGGATAGGTACGTTTGCTAATAGGATCTACAAGTTCAGTCACTAAACTTCTTGGTATATAAAATGGCTTGTCGTCGGACTTAACTGCGAAAACTTGCTGTGAGTAACAAATATTAAAGGCGAGCAAAATCAATAGTATATATTTCAATGAATATTCCTTACGTATCATTTAAAGGGAAAAGTATGAGCGTATAATTTATTGCTGTAAATCCAAGTAAAGTTCTGGGTCAACGTGATTTTGGTCTTGTAGAATTTCAAAGTGCAAATGAGGTCCTGTTACTCGGCCTGTTGAGCCCACGGTACCTAATTTTTGGCCGGCAGTTACCCATTGGCCTGCTTTGACGTTAAAACTGTCAAGATGAGCATAAAGATTATGTTTGTTATCTTGTTGTTTAATCAAAACGACCTTGCCATAATTTTTATGCAGACTGGTACTATCAGCAATAGTGACATGGCCACTAAAACTAGCAATTACATCGGTACCTTGAGCGGCGGCGAAATCAATTCCCTTGTGAGGGGTACGTCCCCGAAAATCATTTACCTCATTGTAACCAGAAGAAATTCTTGCGTTTAACACCGGACGTAAGCCCAAACTATCACTAGGGGAAAAACTTTGCTGATAAATTTCTGACTTTACCGTTACTGCAAAGAGTATAAAAAATGACGACATCACTAATATTATCAGCCAATAAAATAAGCCATATACTTTAAGTTTCTGAGTCGACATGGTCAGACGTATCCGACTTTCAAAGTCTTCCTTTTTTGAACCTGTACCTGAAAAACAGGTCGTTATTGCACTATTTATGTCACTTTTACTTAACTTAAGACTAGCAATTAATGACTGAGCATACTGTCGTTTAGATTCAGGGTGTACCAATAGCACTGCAGCATCACAGTTTAATTCCATGCTTTGTAAGAAACGTTGTTCAAAGAAACGAATTAAAGGATTAAACCAAAAGAGTGCAGAGAAAAACCTAAAGATAATTACAGCTCTTGGATCATGTCTCTCTATATGCATAAGCTCATGTTCTATTAATAAAAATCTTTGCTGTTGCGGCATGCTCATAACATGTTTTGGCAACAACATTTTCATTTTGAAAAAACCATAAACAAACGGTGAAATAGCCTGATTAGTTATATGTACGTCTATATTTTTGGCTTTTAAAATAATTTTTTGCTGTTGACTAAATAGCCCTAACTCTCTGGCAGGTTCAGCTTGTAAGATGAACTTTCTAACTAGAAAAGAAGAACAACAAAAGCTAAACAGTGAATAAACACAGCCAAAAATCAAAGCGACTAAAATAAGAGTACAAAATATTTGTGATCCTGCTTGAGTTGCCACCTGGTTTACCAAGGAGTTGGTATGAAGAATCAAACTATTTTCGGAATTAAACACGGCACTTTTTAATTGAGCTGGGATCAAGTCACTAACCATGTAAAAAGAAACAGGTAAAAAAGGTGCTAAAGCGACTAAAAGTAAAGCCTGCCAGAATACAGACCACTTAACCAGTTCAGGTAAAAGTCGCATAGCAGTTAACGCCAAGCCATATAACAAAGAGCTCCAACCTATAAAAATTAAGATCTGTAGCAAAAGGGAGTTGGTCATATCTTGATAATCCATATTATTACTCTTCTTTGCCTGTTTTTTTATCTAATTCGACCAATAGATTTTCGAGTTCTGCTATTTCACTTTCATCGATTAACCGGCTATCTGCAAACATAGCGACTGGTAATGGTCCGTCTATTTCAAATATTCGCTTTGCAAAGTCTTGTGCAAAATCAGCCAAGGTTTCTATTTTATCTAAGCGAGCACAATAAATTTTTTTATTTCCTTTAAAGGCCATCGAAACAAAGTTTTTTTCTCCCATCCTTTCCAGTGTTTTTCTGGTGGATGAATAGCTCCAATCAAATAGTTCTTCAATTTCGTCATGTAACTCGCGAGCTGTTCTAGGCTGTTGGTGCCATAGCAGTTTTAAAATTTCCATTTCGGGGATTGTTGGTTTCATATCATTTATTTTTATTTGGTAATAACGTCATAATGCGACATACGTCGCAGACAGTCAACCTAAGAGTGCGTCATTTGTCGCACTTATTAGTTCGACATAATAATTATAACTGAACATACTAGCATTTTGATCTCGCTTATCTATAAATATTACTACGTATAAACTAGACTGTTATCGTTAATATTTAAAGAGTACACTGACCAAGTAGCACCTTGATTATATGGAGATTACTAAGTGAAAAATCGATAATCCCATAAAATATATGATGGCTATTTAAGTGAAAATTTTCACATGACAGTAAATTAAGAAATGATTTCAAGTCATGTCATATCCATGACTGTTTATTTGTGATAAAACTTGTTGCTAAAGAAAAATGTATTTATAAATGTTTTGCTTTTAAAAAAGTTGTAATTTAAGCATATTGTATTTACCAGCAAACAATAATGGTGGTTACATGGCTGTTAAATTTGAACAAGCTAACATAATAATCAGACCTATCGCTAAACGTAACGAGATATTCATTTGCCTTTCTGGCGCCCTACTTTTGTTTACTACCTTACTTTTCGCTCAGTTTTATTGGCAGATATATAGGTTTACATTTATTTTTATGATTTTGCTTAGTTTAGTTGTCATATTAATTGGTGTTATTAAACTTTTCGAACCTGCGATCAGCCTGTATTTGACACCTAATAAAATTACCTTCAATCACCGTTATGGCCATTGGCAATTAACATGGACAGATATTCAAAATATTAGCTTAGTTTCAGAAGTTGTCGGCTTACAGCGAGAAGAATTACCCTATATTGGTATACGGTTAGTACATATCGATAGAATCGCTAAAAATATTTCGGTTCGATTAGCGAATCGATTAATCCATCAACAAAAAGGATTGATTGTATATAGTGTATTGCACAAATTAATGACAATTGAACAAGCTCAAATTAATTTTGAACCGTTTTCTCTACCTAGTGGTGAAATAATTAAAGGGCCAATCGCAGCATTTCTTCATCAAACTGAGCAATTATCCCATGCTTTTGGCTACCACTTGTTTCTTCCAGCAGATAGCTTTGATAGGGGGATTGATGAATTCTTAAGCTTGTTAAAGCAATGTAAAGCGGCAAGTCCTACTTATCAAGTTAATTAATCGATACTGCTGTTGTGCTCTTTTCCCTTAAGTTTTTTTAATTGTGCTTTTACCTGTTTGTGGTACTGAGTCATTTCGCTTAAACGCTGCTCTTTATCTTCGTTGGTTAATGTTTGATACATTAATGCTTCAAAGCATTGGGTATATGCAATAAAGCTTACGCCCAGAGAAGGATAACGTTGAATGACCAAGTCTGAATATTGCCTTGCTGGCATATTCATTGGTTTGTCTAAGCCTTTAGTTTTTAATATCGCTATAATTTGTTGATACTGGCTTAACCATTTTGATAAAGGTTTATTTTTAGACTTTTTAAAATTAACCAGCCAGATGATTAACATCATTAACGCTAATGCTCCTCCAATAATAGCGCCTATTTTCCAAGCTCGAAAATTTCCAAACCATTGGGTTAGTAGGTCATATTGTATTTTCGATGAATAACCTAAAACCAAGCGTGCCCATTGATAATCTAGGGAATCAAGCTGCAAACGAAGTGTATTAACCCAAGCAAGGTGTTTATACCTGTGTAAATTAAGCAGATCGTCATTAAAAAGCCCCTCTTGTTGTAACGATTGAGAAAGCCCACTCTCAATCCGTTCAGGGTTCACAGCTGAAGTGGGGTCAACTCTTACCCATCCTTGATTATCAATCCAAATTTCAGCCCATGCATGGGCATCATATTGATAAATACTTAAGTGACCACTTTGCTCGTTGTATTCTCCGCCTAAATAGCCAGCCACCAACCTTGCAGGAACGCCAGACGATCTCATCATAAAAGTAAATACGCTGGCATAATGAACACAAAAGCCCTTTTTAGTTTGATAAAAAAAATGATCTAATTCATCTCCAGATAACAAAGGTGGGGTTAACGTATAATAGAAATTTTCTTCTCTAATGATATCTAAAATTGATTGAGCTCGTTGCATTTCATCTGGATAGGCTAACTTAAGTTTTTTAGCTTGCGCTTGTAACTTAGGGTTGCTGCCGATAGGTATAAGTAAATTTTTCAGTCTTTCACTATCACTTAATGACGAATTAAGCAATGTTTCGGTATAACTGGTCACTTGATAACTCGTTGTTTGGCTGATTGGTTTGCTACTTTCAATCGTATAATTAGGTAATGCTAAAAGATTGACTTGATTAGCCGGCAAACTTTTCGGGTCGACTACAGCCAAAGAAAACAGCCACCGTTGATAACTAGGCTCTGCAATGACTTGATAACGTGTTTGTGGTCCCACTAACTTTCGAGTATCTAGGGTAATTTTAGTAGCATTATCTGTGCTTTTTAACCTGATATTTTTGCTTTGTTGCCATGTTCGACCGTCAAAATCATCCATCACCATGGCCCGCCAATACAGCTGATTGTATTGCGGTATGTCGTTAGTAAACTTCACGCGAAAAGCGAGCTCTGAAGATCTTGCTAAGTTTGCAATATCACCCGGGGTCACACTTTCAGATAAACCTGTTTGAGCAGACTTTGCTGATGGCACCTGCCAGAACGGCGATAATCTTGGAAAGACAATAAATAACACGATAGCTAGTGGAAAGCTTTGCATCACAGCTTTTGCACTTTTAATCATTGTTTTTTTGATACTTTGTGTTGGAGAAAAATACGCTAACAAAACGGTGAAATTTAAAACAAGTAAGCCGATGACAAGAAAAGAAATGAATAAAGATTGAGAAAAAATCAGGACAGATGCAAGAATGAAAATGCCGAGCAAAATTATTTGGTAAAAGTCTTTACGAGAGTTTAGCTCTAAACCTTTTAATGAATAGGCAAAACAGAGTAAATGTAACATGCTTAATAACACGCCCAATTCTCGGCCACTTGCCGCAATAGCCAAGCACCCGGAGCAAGCTAGCAGTAATATAATGATTCTGTGTAGCTCCAATGCTGGCTTGATAAGCATTAACGCCCGCCCGCATAAACACAAACTAATAATGGCCAACATCCAAGCACTTAATTCACTGATGAGCAGTGACAAATTAAGACATTGGCATAGCAACAATACCCAGGAATTTTGAGGGGATAAGCTGAATCGTTCAGGCGAAAGCGATTTCTTAGTCATCAGCGTTATTTCGGATAAATGGCTAACGCCATTAAACATTGCTTAAAGTGGTGTTCACCTTGAGAAGGTGGAATTTTATCTTGTCCTAAATCTAAACCAAATATCTGACCCAGATGATGGTATTCATTAACCAGAAAACACAAATATTGTAATTGCTTTTCTACTCCTTGATTTGGCATATCGGTGATTTTCAACCAACAATTTGCCCCTTGTTGTTCATGATAATGTTTCGTTAAACGGCCTTGCCCCCGCGCAAATTGTTTCCATGCAATACGTGAAAGTGGCTCTCCTGAGATATGTGTTTTGAGCTCAAAAAAATCATCTATTCCTAGTTTATTATTTTCAACCGATGCATTTTCCTTTATTGCACCAGAAAAATCTCTTTGACTAATGTTAAGAGGAATCGCTTCTGGATAAACATTACATTGGTTGCCAAAATCTATTCTTGTCCAGGTTATAAATAAACCTAAAGAATATTCACTCCATACTTTTAACCTTCCAGGGTAATAAATCCCTCTTTCTTCATAACGACAAGAAACATAAATTGTTTGTTCTCCTTGATCACATTCCGGTAGATGAAAAGCTTCTTGGTCATCAAAACGAAAATGTAAATCTAAACGTTTATTTGGGGATGATATTTTTATGGGAAAGCATATGTTTTTTTTTGCGTATCCTGCCGCTGTTTTATCTGCAGATAACTCAATAGCTGATACATTAAAAAAACTATGCATCATAGTGGTGATGAAGACACTTGCCATTAAATAGCTTAATAACATGATGATGTTATTTTGATAGTTAGTGGCTAAAAGGAATAACAAAATGACGAAAATAAGATAAACAAAACCAAAACGGCTTGGCATAATGAAAATATTACGATTCGTTAGCTTATGCATACTGGCAGGTGGAATACGACGCTTTAGCCATCGATTAAATCGCATCTTGATAAAGCGACTAAAAAATATTTTTATGGGTGATACAAATGTTGCCACTGGCGTCTCAGCTTTTATTGTCAAATATTCTTGATGTTTATCCGTTATTAACTCAGTGGATTTAAGACATTAACTTGTGCGATAACTTGGTCGGAAATTTTTTCCTCTTGAGCTCCAAAACTAGTCGATGTCGATTCAAGTCTATGCTGACATACAGAGCTAAACACTGTTTGAATATCTTCCGGTATTACAAAGGTTCTTTCTTCTAGAAAAGCCCATGCTTTAGCCGCACTTAGCAATGCTTGGCCAGCTCTTGGTGATAGTGGTCTACCTGTAAAACCTTGACGTCGACTGACATGATTTAAAGCGATAACATATTCAATAATATTTTCTGAAACTGTGACTTGCGATACTACAGATTGCATAGCGATAAGTTTATCTGTATCAACACAAGGCAATAATTTTTTATAACTGTCGTGACTACTTTCGCTCAGTAAAATTTGTTTTTCAGCGGCTATATCAGGAAACCCCAAAGATATACGCATCATAAACCGGTCAAGTTGAGACTCTGGCAACGGATATGTTCCTGCGTGTATTAACGGGTTTTGTGTGGCTATCACGAAAAAAGGTTGTGGTAATTGGTAAGTTGTACCATCAATACTGACTTGATGTTCTTCCATGGCTTCGAGTAAAGCACTTTGTGTTTTTGGGCTCGCTCTATTTATTTCATCACTTAACACCACTTGATTAAAAACGGGACCACGATGAAGTTCAAACTTTTTATGTTCAGGATTAAAGATAGAAATACCAATAACATCGGCGGGTAACAAATCACTGGTAAATTGTGTACGTTGATAACTTAGCCCAAGCGTTTTTGCTAATACTTGAGCAAGTGTGGTTTTACCCATACCGGGTAAGTCTTCTATCAGGATGTGTCCCTTTGCTAATAAGCAAGCGAGTGCTAAACGTATTTCTTTAGGTTTGCCTAAAACAACAGAACCTACTTGAGTTAATATTGCTGACACTAAACTTTGCATAAAGTGATTACCACATCATTTAAAAGAATTGATATCATTCAATATACATATCAATAAAGTACAAGGGCTACTAAAACAATATCAACAAATGCACAAAATAAACACCCGAGCTTTATAACCATAGCGAATAACTTAATGTTGCTTAATAACTCTCTTTATTAAAGTTACTCAAAAGCTTTGATTGCAACGACAGCTATTATTAGTAACTGTCGAGCCTATATCTACTTTTTAGAGCAAGTCAGATGTGTTTTATTGTTATCTTCGATAAGATAAAACAAAGGTAAAAATAGTTTTATAGCAAATATCATTCACCTAAAGTGCAAAAAACGTACGTAAACTATCATCAAGTAATGGTCCCCAGTTTTTCCACTCATGGCCAAAGTTTACTTCTTTATATTCAATTTCATAACCTTTTTCAGTTAATACTTGTTTAAACTTACGACCTTCAGTTTGATTATCATTTTTAGTACCAAAACTTAAAAACATTTTGATAGGTAGCTTTTCTGATGCTTTATAGCGCGCTGAAATTTGTTTAAGCATTTTACTATTGGCTGGTGATTGCATTGCAATGCCACCAAATTGTTCGTGCGCCATTAATCCAAAACAAGCGGCATTATAACCACCAAAAGATAACCCTTGAATCACTCTATCT
>Ga0209396_1005110_pt1 | contig 12513 bp, 10 predicted proteins | sample GOMGulsemesocosm_6_FD_184638 | JGI IMG/M metagenome (GOLD analysis project Ga0209396, IMG submission 184638) | Methane-oxidizing microbial communities from mesocosms in the Gulf of Mexico - GOM8C Gulf of Mexico (SPAdes) (version 2) | ecosystem: Environmental > Aquatic > Marine > Cold seeps...
TTATCTTGGCGTTGAAGTAGATGATGCGCTTGAGCTTTCGGAAACAACCGATATTTAACCCAAACTGAGGGCATGGACGCCTTCTTCAATGATACGAAACCAGACGTTAGCCTTGGCTTAACTAGCGGCAAATGATCCGACAAAAATTAGCCCTTCGTTAGATATTAGAATTGTTCTAAATTTCATCAGGAATCTGTAAAGTCAAAAATTCTAATTTGATAAAAAATACCAAAGCGGACATTAGATTAGTATGACCTTAGATATTAAATTTTTATGATTCTATCTCGCTTGGGGGCACATTGCGCTATAGAAATTACGACCACTTCCTACAAAGTGAAAGTATCTGCTAAGGTCTGCTGTAAGCTCATTGATCTTGCCCCAAAAATATGGACAGTTAATTTAACTCTTTTGCCCTTATTTCGACTTCAAGAGAATTTATGTGCATTGGAGATATAAAGTCCCTCATTTTTTTTAATAATCTTATTTGCTTAGTAGTCTTTAACTCCATCATCACCCCCCTGATTTTCAATTCCAGAGTTCTTGATACACACCTTGGTACAGGGCAATAACTTTAAGTACGGTGTACTTATGTAATAATGTTAATGATAATTGTTATCATTTGTATTTACATGCTGATTTGACCTGTGTATGATGCCGTCTACATCCGTGGTAACGCTTACAATTTTGTGTGGGCGACTGATTAGGCAAGACAAATGAAAAAATTTAACCTTAATTTAATAACCCTTTCAATTTTATTTACCGCAAGTGCTATCGCTGAAGATAGCAATACAAATAAAAATATTGAGAACCTTCAAGGCATTGAAAAAATTGTTGTTACTGGTCAAAAAATTGATCGCAGCTTACAAGAAACTCCAACCAGCGTGGCGGTTGTTACTGCCAAGCAAATTGAAGAACAACAATTATATGATTTTTATGATGCCATTGAATCAACCGTTAATGTAACGGGGAGTTTTGGTGCAGACTTTACTATTCGCGGCATTAACTCATTTAATGTTTCTGGCGGCGGTAATAGCTTTTTAACCAGTGTTTATCTTGATGGCGCGCCACTTCCCCAAAGGCTTATATCACAAGGCGGTTTTTCAACTTGGGATGCTAGTCAGGTAGAATTTTTACGTGGTCCACAGTCAACCTTGCAAGGGCGTAATGCCTTAGCGGGTGCCGTAGTGGTTAATACCAAGGATCCTACTTATGAATGGCAAGGCAAAGGGCGCTTGGTCATGGGGGAGTATGGTCAACAAGAAGCGGCTATAACCATTGGCGGCGCTTTAGTTGAAGATCAAATTGCTTTTCGTTTTAGCGGTGAGAAACGTGATTTTGACGGTTTTAATGAAAATATTACTCGCAATGAGACTTCTGACTTTAACAACAATGAGTTTTATCGCTTAAAAGTATTATTTGAACCGAGCTTTATTGACGATTTTTCTGCGATATTAAGTGCTAGTCATCATGAAATCGATACAGGCGTATTTTGGACTGAGGGCGGTTTTGAAAATGGTATCGAAAGAGGCATTAATCATCGTATTAATACCTTCGATGCGCCAACATTTGAATACAATAATACCGATATTTTCAGCTTAGACATAAATTATGAAATGAGCGACATTTGGTCATTTCGCTCTATTACGACCTATTCAGATGCTGAGTGGGGTTATGAGTGGGACGGTGATGCATCCAGTGCTCCAGATGCAATATTACTCAATAACCGTGTTGATGAAACAATTAGCCAAGAGTTCCGCTTTACCTTTGAATACGAAAAACTAACCGGTATTGTTGGTGCTTATTACTCTGATTTAGAATATAACCAAGTCATGACAGGTCAGCGTAATTTGGCCTTAGAGTCTTTGGGTGTAAAATCAATACTTGTTGCGCCTGCTGAATATGGTGGATTAGGTCTACCACCAGCGTATGCTGGCTATATTATGAGTTTGTATGGAGATGTCGATCCTGTGCTGTTAGGGCAAAACGACAGGCAATACTCGAAGGTGACTAATCAAGCGTTATTTGCCGATTTCACCTATACCTTAACTGAGCAAATAAGCATTTTTGCTGGTATTCGTTGGGATCATGAAAGCCAAGAAAACTCTAGTGACTCTTTATATAGTGTAGATAACGCTCATCTATTGCCAGACCCTGCAAATGCTGCTTTAGACCCAGTTACTGCGCAAGTAGTAGGTGGTTTAAATGCCTTATTAATGCAAATGACTGTTGATGCCTCTGGTGAAAAGCCACTGGCCGATAATGATTTCAGTGAAGTATTACCTAAGCTAGGCGCTAGCTATCATTGGACTGAGGATTTAACCACCAGTTTTACTTACCAAAAAGGCTACCGCTCTGGTGGTGTTGGTACTAATATTGGTCAAGGTTATAGTTATATTTACGATCCTGAATTCACCGATAACTATGAATTGTCTCTACGTTCTGTTTGGTTAGATGGCCAGTTAGTTGCCAATGCCAACCTATATTATCTTGATTGGCAAGATCAACAAATTTCGGTGCAATTATCAGAAAACGATTTTGATACCATTACCGACAATGCTGGCAGTTCAGTGGTTAAAGGTTTTGAGCTAGAGCTATTTTACTTTCCAACCGACAACCTAACCATTACCGGTGGCATAGGTCAGGCCAATACTGAGTTTAAAGAATTTATTGTTGATACTGGCTCTGAGCAATACGACCTTTCAGGTAAATCTTTCGAGGCACCTGAATGGACTGCCAATATAGCGATGACTTACCAAGCTGATTCCGGTTGGTTTGTTGGTGTTAATGCTAACTATGCTAACAGTGCTGATGCCTTTATTGAAGATTGGGTTTTAGTTGAAGCGAAAGCTGAGCGTGGTGAAGATTACATCCCTCAAATTGAAGCGCGTACGCTTGTTAATGCTCGTATTGGTTATCAGTGGGACAATGTTAGTGTTTTTGTCATTGGTAAAAATATCTTCGATGAAGAATATTTCAGCCAACAAGACAGTGGCGGCACTCAAGTTATAGGTAAACCACGTCAAATGAGTTTATCTCTTGAAGGTAACTTCTAAATAAATGGATATGTTACTAGCAATTACGTTTTTATGGCTAGGGTGTCTAGTGGCATTTCTTGGCAGTGAGCAGCAACAGCTGCTTACTGCTAGGCTTAGCAAAAAGCACTCTTTACCTATTTTCTCTGCTCTGGTTTTAGCGAGTTGGCTGCTGTTTGGCAGTGTTTATTCTGGCATTATCGCCGCCTTGTTAATCTTGGCTCTAGTGATGGTAATGTGGTTAGTCATCGTTTTTGTCCACGGGCACCTGTCAATAACATTACTACCCTTTGCCTTGTACGGTAGCGTGATATCAGCCTCGCTAGTACAACTAGGAGGTTTATAATGTGGCCTAAGAGTCTCGCTGCCATTATTGGCGGCTGTTTGGTGTCTATCTCTGTGATGCTAAACCTTAATTATTTAATGCCATTAACGGTTGATACTCGGTTATTTATCGGGTTATTGGCTGCTTTTCCTCTATGGATCGCTACCATGATTTACTGTTATGCCAGTAAAAGTGGCTGGCAAGCATGGCAACGCTGTGGCGCAATATTACTGGTATCGGTGAGTTTAAATAGCTTTTTTATATTGACTTAATAAAGAGTAAAGAAAGAATAAATAATGATGAATAAAGAATTTTTAAAGCGCCTAACTGATGCCCACAGTTGGCTTGGTCTGATTATTTCAGCTGTGCTATTTGTGGTGTTTTTTGCTGGCTCCATTGCGTTATTTCGCGCTGAGATAACGCAGTGGAGTATGCAGCCGCATTTTAGCGTCTCACAAGGTCAGCCCTTACCGTTAAGTGAAATATTAGCAAGTGCGATAAAAGATGTGCCGTTTGATGCTAAAGAGCATTTAACCGTGCGAACGCCTGAAGCGCATATGCCGTATTATCGCGCTTATGTTGATGTTGAACACCAACCAGATGAAGAAGACCATGTCGCGTTTTATATTGATGCCATCACGGGAGAAAAAATAGCTGAGGTTGATAGTTTTTTTCTAGCAGATTTCATCTATGACCTTCATATTGACCTTAATATTCCCTCGGGAAAATATGTGGTTGGTTTTGTCTGCTTGTTCTTCTTTTTTGCGCTAATATCAGGAATTTTTATTCATGCAAGAAAACTAATTAGTAACTTCTTTAAGTACCGCACTCAAGATAATGCCCGCAGTAAACTGCTTGATATTCATAATGTGGTTGGAGTGATGAGTTTACCATTCACTTTAATGTATGCCATTAGTGGTTTGATTTTTAATTTAGTCATCATCTATCAAATTGCTTTTGCTTTGGTGCTGTATAAAGGCGATCAACAAGCTTTACTTGATGATGCTGGTTATCAAGCCATTAATGTTGAATGGTTAGATGTGAAGTGGCAACAACCCAATATAGATGGGTTAATGCAACAAACCACACAGAAGTATGGCAGCGCTCCTGGGTTTGTCCGAATGTATAATTATGGTGATGACAGTGCGGTGATACAGTTTTTTGGCACAAGTAAAAATAGCCTCACCGATAAATATGAGGTTGCTTATCAACTAAAAGACAATAGCGCTTTGTTTACTAAGGATGTTGAAAATCCTAATACGCTAGTTACTGGTTTATATGTTATTTCAAAACTGCATTTTGGTAATTTTGCTGGTTTTGATTTACGTATCTTGTACTTTTTATTAGGCATGGGTGTCTGTGCCTTGATCGTAACTGGCAATTTATTGTGGATAGAAAAACGTAGTCGTCAGCGCAATCAGTCACTTAAAACCTTAAAATTTGTTCGAAACTTTACCTTGTGGAGTTCAGGCGGCGTTGTCATTGCAACAGCAGTCGCTTTTGTTTGTGAGCGACTATTGCCTGCCGAATTAGCAAACAGGGAAAACTTTATGGTTTATAGCTTTATTGCGACCTTATTATTAACGGCGACAGCATTAATATTTAACCATAACAAAAAGCACTTTTTAGGGCATTTGTTAACCCTATCTGCCGCCTTATTGGTATTAGTGATTGTTTTAGATTGGTTACTATTTGCAAGCAGTATTATTCACCTTTGGCAACAAGGTATTAGCACCATTCTTGGTACACAGATTGGTTTGGCTATTGTAGCGATATTATTTGCGTTCAGTGGCCGTAAGCTCATTCGCAATACTTTAACAAATGTTGAGGCAGAGCAAGACTCTGGTTTAGATATAGCGACAGGGACAAATTAACTTAACCTTAATTATTGTTGTCGCTAACATACTAAGAAATAGCAGAGAATTGAGCAATATAAATGGTCTTTTCAGTGCGCATTAAAGACGTTAGCCTCTGTTTCATTAATTGTTGCTGGAAGGTGGCGTTAGTAACTCAAAAGCTACGTTCGCTGTGCGGTATTAGTGACGGTTAACTCTATCTCGTTTTGGGGGCGAAATGTTAGATTTAATATTCTAAATTCATTTAAAACTTACATGATTTAATGTCCGCTTTGGGGATTTGAGAGCTAATTCCTTACAAAAATTTTCGGCACAATCTCAATTATGAATTGACGTGAATTTTTATATAAAAATGACAACTTTAGGATCCTTGATCTGCCGTTTTTAACTCAAAAGCTTCCTTCCGCTTTTGGCTATAAGTTAGAAAAAACCTAACATATTAATTAATGGTTATTAGCACTCTAAATGTGGGCTAATAGTTAAACAAAAAATAGGAAATAAAATGAAAAAAATAATAACTAGTGTCATTGCTTCTTTAATAATAACGGTATCTAGCGCCCAAGCTGATGAAAAGTATAGCCACTTTCCATCTTTAGCGTCTGCTGATACTGCAACAGCTTTATGTAACCTAGAAGAGTATAATGAAAAGCTTCAAGCGATTGTTAACAAGGACAAGTTAACGCCTGAAGACATGGTAAAGGTTCATGAGTTAACGTATACGTTAGAAAATGCCGTTATTCAATTACAAAAAGATTTGGAAACGATTGCTGTTGATTTAGAGAAAGTACATAAAGCATCTGAGCACTTAAAAGGGGTTATAATTAAAGGCTCGGGAGCTAAATACCTTTCGGCAACACAGATGCTGTTATCACAAAAAGATTGTAACTAAGCTGAATTTTCTTGAACTCCTTAGAGTAAAAAGCGAACCAACCAACGTTCTATATTGTTTAACGTTGTAAACGTAACTAGTTTTCTTTCAAAAAATTTGGAAAGTGCCTTTTGGTGTTTTTATTTCATGAATATATAAAGGCAAAGTTTTCCGAGAACTTTTAATAATTCGTTATTTCGAGTGTGACTTTTCAGTCCGGCCTAGATTAATTAAGAGACAAAATTAACCTCCATCCTTTTGTCGGTTGTAGGCACTGGGATACCTTTAGAAAGTTAGCTGCAAATGTCAGCTTTTGGCTATCAGTTGACCTAAAGAATAACCAGTAGCTGAGGTCAGCAACGCGCACTAATGAGTCTTGATCGATGCTCTGTTTTTTATTTCACATTGATTACGCGCTAATATACTCACTGTTGCTAATTTAAGCTCATGAATGAAGAGACGAATTAATCCCACCTAAGGGCAGTTTGATACGTAGTAGAGCTGACGGTTCACTAATTCGATTTTGTGATTTTCATCTGAAGTCTATTCGCTAATCGTATATTTTTCACCAATAATCAAGCTAAGACTTTTTAGCTCGTTTATAGGTTCACTCGATGAGATTCCTTACTCTTTTTTTGATGTTTGTTGCTTTTACTAATGCAGAGGAATATCACTTCGTCTCTATCAATAATTTAATTGAGCAGGAAGTGGGTCGAATAGTATTGCCACAAGTGTATAAAAGCTTGGGGATAGATATCACAATTGTACCTATGCCAGGAAAAAGAGCACAATATGAGGCAACATCAGGTAATAGAGATGGTGAGATTATGCGAATCTTCACATATGGCTTGGAAAATCCAACAACTCATCGTGTTCCTACCCCTTATTATTATTTGGAAACGATGGCTTTCATCAAAAAAGGAAGTGGAGTTAAAATAAGTAATAAAAACGATCTTAGTAGATATGTTATTGCTAAAGTAAGAGGTGTAAAGCATACAAATAATATTACTAAAGGGCTTACTAATACTTATGATTTGAACACGACAAAACAATTGATGAGATTTGTTGCAACAGGAAGAGCTGATGTGGCACTGACCAATACTGTTGATGGGCTTATGGCGCTAAAAGAACTAGAAATAGACAATGTTATTCCTATCGATAACCCCTTAGCTATCTTAGACTTATTTCACTATATACATGAAGACCATAAGGATTTAATTCCATGTATTGATGAAAAAATAAAAGAAATGAAGGCTAGTGGTGAACTTGCAAAAATGATTAAAGACGCAGAAGCAGCGGTAATTGACAAAAACATTATAGTTGAGAAATGACCCAACTCAGAAATAGAAGTGCTAGTTTTAATTTTGACACGGAAGTAAGAGTTAGTCCCCTCCTTCATCACATGATGTCTCCTTTGTAGCGATCAGTTGACCTTACGAATAACCGATATCTAACTTCCGCACTGCGCACTGAAAAGACCTTTCAAAATATTTAGTGAAATGTTGAAATCATTAACTTTTGAAAATCAAACTCTAAGGGCAGTAGCTGCCACATTGAAGACATTAGCATTTGAGTATTGATGCTTAAAATTTTTGTATGTTTTGATCTATAGAGCGGACATGGCTGAACAACCACATTACGTTAACAGCTTCCTAGATAGCGGACGTTCCACTATAGATTAAAATATAAGCCTTTTGATGATGACTTTTTGGCAATGAGTCGTTCAGCTTGAATGTGAAAAAAGACACCACAGCGGTCATAGAGACTTTAAGTCACATAGGCAGTTCTTCAAGACAAACCAGACGTTCGATGAGAAAATATGGAGGGTAAAACTGAAGAACTAGACTCAAGTAGTGGAAATATTTAAGGAGAAAAACGAGAAGTGGCTACCCGTATGAAAAACAAAGGATACTTAATCCTATGGTGATGGATTAGTGGTGAAATAACCTCATTCACCAATTACCAGAAAAAAACATCAATCATTACAATTGATGTTTTCTAGAATCTAATATTAAGAAACCATATTAAGATTGTTTCTTAAAACGACGTGATGCTAAACCAATCATTCCTAATGCAAAAATAGCAAGTGTTGATGGTTCTGGAACGCTTACACTATCAAATGTTATATTACCACTCGTCAATGCATAAGGACTTGTACAACAATCAACCCCAGAAGAAAAATTAAAAGTAATATTAACCGTCCCATCGGCGATGATGGTCGCCCAATCGGTTTGGGCTATTACAGCCACTCCTGTCATATTAACCCTATTATTATGATGTCCAATATAATCGTCATTGGAAAAATCAAATAAATCATTAACAGTATTGTTATCAAATATTCGACCAAGAGAAAAACCATCGACAGTAATTAAAACGCTCTCTGAACTATCATTATTATCAAGATCTCCTGATATATTTAACGTGAAAATTGCATCTGAAAAAGTAGTAGTCGGTGAGATTAGTCCAGTGTAAGTAATACTTCCTCCAGCTGTGGTAAGCGAATCAGGATCTAGAGTTATTAATCCTGCATTAGCAACACTACTGAGCGCAATAATCAGAGTCGAAAAAGTCATTTTTAAAAATTTAAATTTCATTTTAATTTCCTCTAATATCCCTTTCCATTAATTTTGGTAGAGAATCGTTAAATAATAAGTTACTAAAATTTATACAAAAAACACGCCAAACTTAAAATATCGAATTATTTCAATATGTTGATAATTTATACAATTTTAATTATGTAACACTGTAAAATAACCTGACATCAACCACATAAATTTACTACATAATATTAATAAACTTAAATTAATAAACTTAAATTAATAATGCAATGACAATAATACACAATTAGGTGATTGAATATTACTGGCAACTAGATATAAATTATCAGAACAGTCTGTTCTAAACAGTCTGTTCTAACTACCTGAAATACGTACTTCATAAGTGCTATTGATTAAACCTTAGTAGTGCTAATTATTGTTATTCACCGTTTAAATAACTCTTAGAGTCGATATAAATAATACATTATCAATACCAAGCCGCTACCTTGTAATCAGTTGACTTGATATGTCATCCGTTGATATCAATACAGACTCAAGCTATTATTTTAAATGACCAACCATATTTACTAGTATTTATGAATTTCGAATAAAATAAGATGATAAAATTTAATATCTGCGTACTAACGGAATTCTATCCGTTGTTTAGTGAAAGTCGGACATTGGCAAAGCAACCTTTAATTTTTCATTTCGTTAACGGTAATCTCAGCTTCATTGTAACATCTAATAATAGAAATCCACTGTCGGCTTTGAGTCTAATATTTTAAAGTTAGTTATCTGGTCTGTTTAGGTCAACTAACGGGTGTACAGTCGTCTTCGATCTACACAAATAATTTCAAACTTTTTATTCCGCTTTGCGCACATAAAAGACATTAGTATTGACTAACTAGGATTGAATTAGTATTAGATTTTGTATCGATAACACGCATTAAGAGGCAAATAAGTTGGCTAAAATAAGCGACGAAGGAGAAAATAGCCAGCTGATATTTGTCCTGATTGAATGGCTTATAGAGTAAACTACTTAAATTCTAAAGCTCTAAAAGTTATCATTTTAATAACTCTCTCTTTACTCAGGATTAAACGTGATTCCAGTTCGGGGTACTTAATGAGGTATTTCAACAATGCTTTGGCATATGAGTCTTTATCCTCTGAAACCCACGTTCCCTTGGCATGATAATAAGCGTGACAAGCCTCATTTAATAGGAAATATAACTCTTTATCTTCGTCTCCCTTCAAGCCAAAATCATATTCTATGTCTTCAAATTTATCGTTACGTTGTGTTTTACCGAAAACACCGAACCAAAATGTAAGTTCCAAGGTCCCTCCCAAAACAACAAAGATAACAGCACCTTGAGAAAAACCATAACCATATGAAATGAAAGCAGCTAATAATAAACCAGCCAAAATTATCCATTTGTATAATATTTTCATAATTCCTTCTTATTAAAGGATCAAATTCCAATAAAATATATACTAGGTACGTTCTTCGAGCAACATCCAGTTCATAATATTATATAATCTCTATAGTGCGATAAAAAAGCTAACGTTAAATTAAGCTGCACTTCAGTATTATTCTGAGATAACCGTCTTCAATTCTCTTGTATGGATAATATATGGCTAAAAGTTTTAGCCATATATCAGCAATGCGCACATTCGAGACCGTTTTGAAAAACATGGACGCGGGTTCGGTTCCCTATTTAGCAATCGAACTGTGTATTAATTATGTGATATGCTTTTTACATGAGAACATTATAATATTTAGATAATTTGGTTAAATCCAAACTATATATGAATCATGAATAAGTACCACATTGGTACCACACACCTTTAACAAACATAGATAAAGACTAACACCACGTAACAGTAACTACTTGATATTGTTATAAGTTACTGTTTTTACTAGGTCGTTAACAGGGTCGATTCCCCCCCGCTCCACCAAATAAAGACCTTTTTAATCCATTAATTATACCTAGTAACTTTTAGATTTGGCCATAATCGACCATTATTTATGATAAAAACCGCTTAATTGCGGTTTTTTTATGCCTGATATTTACTCTAAATAACATGTTACCTATTTTTATAGGTAACTTAACGATATTAGTATGAAATAGCAGATGATCTGAACATGGTAATTGTAGGTTTATTCAGACTAATAGGACTATATAGCGCACTTTGTTGACGTTAGATTAAGACTACCAGTGATCATTTTTCTAAGGTCACTAGCTGCCACACTGCGGAAGTTAGCATTTGATAATTATCACTAAAATTTTTAGTATTTTTTGATCTACACCGGACATTGCTGTTCAACCACATTACGCTCGCAGTTCCCTGATAGCGGACGTTCCCCATAGATTGAAATATATGTTTTTTTGATGATAGCTTTTGTAATTGAGTCGCTCAGGCTGATTGTGAATACACCAAAGCGGTCATAGAGGCTTTAAATTAAAACGGCTGTTCTTCGACTGTTGTTAAAGTAAGTTTATCAGTATTTATTGTTAAATAATGAAATTCTGACGTGTAGTAGTGCTAGTGACTGATGTAACGATATTCTCAAGTTACTGAAATAGTGAGATAGCAAAGGATAAAGAATTCTATGGTAGTGGTTTACTGGTGTTATTGATGCTAAAGAATCATTAGGTGTCTAAATCTTTTACAGTTACCAGAAACAAAAAACACCAATCATGACAATTGATGTTTTCTATTATTTACTAAAAAGAAACTGTTAAGATTATTTATTGAATCGACGGGATGCTAAACCGATGATTCCCAGTGAAAAAATAACAAGTGTTGATGGTTCTGGTACATTAGTGGAGAGTTGAACATCGTCTATTGCCCAACGATCAAAACTGCTCCCACTGTGCTGTAACTGTGCAATACGGAAAGCGGTAGTAGTCGAAGCTACAGCAGAGCTGGCATCAATCGCAAAAGATACGTTACCCCAAGTTCCTCGATACAATACATCTTCGGTATCTAAAACTAAAAGATTACTAAATGAAACCCCGTTCGTAGTGTATTGGAGGGCTATATCTTCCCCTCCATCTGCGTTTTCGAACAAACCAGAACCGGCCCCTATTTTAAGCATAAAAGAAAATATCCCACCTGAGGTGAGGTCGTAAGAGTTAGTTGTGGCGGAGCGCGTACTAGCGCCATTAAAATATAAAGCATTACCGTCGAAAAACTCTGAAGATGGAGTTCCTAAAACAAACCCGCCTAATATTGTCCAGTCTGTTGGGGTGATAGGATCGAAATTTTCATCAAGTATCAATCCAGCACTTGCGAGATTAACTATGCAGCTAGAAGTAAATATCAATCCCGCCAAAGCAGCTTTTAAAAATTTAAATTTCATTTGATAATCCTTTTCTATTTTTTGGTAGATAATCGTTAAATTAGTGACCTAAACTAGAGCAACAACTATACCAAATAAAATAATACACTGTATTTCAACGTTTTGTTGTTGCTTTTTATTCTAAATAATATATAAGTGTAAAGTAATTTGACACAACACAACTAGGTCTTAATAACCAGAAAACCTGATGTAAACCTCCTATATCAACCGGTTTTGGTACTGAATATCCACTTGAAGTCAAACTCAGTTAACGCCTTCTTTAGGCATATAGTTAACATGAACTTATGAAATGACAATGGCAGGAATGAAGTTTGAAGCAGACCTTAGACAAGAAGTTACTGTAACTTCCGCAGTGCGCACATTCGAGACCGTTTTGAAAAACATGGACGCGGGTTCGGTTCCCTATCTAGCAATAGAACTGTGTATTAATTATGTAGATAATAATTTTTAAGTGAGAACATTATAATATTTAGGTAATTTGATTAAATCCAACCTATCTATGAATCATGAATAAGTACCACATTGGTACCA
>Ga0209396_1005122_pt1 | contig 12484 bp, 9 predicted proteins | sample GOMGulsemesocosm_6_FD_184638 | JGI IMG/M metagenome (GOLD analysis project Ga0209396, IMG submission 184638) | Methane-oxidizing microbial communities from mesocosms in the Gulf of Mexico - GOM8C Gulf of Mexico (SPAdes) (version 2) | ecosystem: Environmental > Aquatic > Marine > Cold seeps...
CTTGCTCACATAAATGCGGCTGAATCTCAACGCTATGTACTTTTTTAGTGCCTTTAAAAGCAAGCATGCGTCCTAAATGACCTTTACCTGCACACCATTCAAGTACTGGCAATTCAGTTTCATCAACTGCTGCAACAAATGATTTTAACTGAGCAAGTTTACGACCCTTAATGCCCGCCTCTAACCAAAATGGAAATTCCACTTCTTTTGTTACCATTGAAAAAATATCTGTGAGTTTTTTAAGTTCAGGTAATTGCGGAATCACATCAGAAAAGTATGCATAAGATAAATCAGGATTCTGTTCTAACTCTAATAATTTATCTGAGCTTAAATCATTAAGCTTATCGAATAACTGAGGCCATGGCAGTGCATTTTGAGAAAAAGCGAGTAACTGCCAATATTGACGAGTCGAAACTAAAATCTGATCTAACTGTTGAAAATGAGAAAGGTAATTCATAAAACGGCATAAGAAAAAACGATGTCTAATTATAGCAGTGATAGCAAGCATATGATCACTTTTTGATAATTAAAGATTTCTTAAACCTGAGGTAAATATTGCAATAAATAACAGTTAAATATCATCACTATTTTTATCTTAAAACGGCTAATCTCAATTTATCTAGTGGAAAATCTTACTTAATGGTAAATTTATCAATACTCGATTAAGGCTTAGCTAATTTTTATGTATTTATCTTTTATAGACATTTTTGATTTATTTTTTAGATTTGCCATTATAGGGCAGTTTTTTTTAGTCTCGATAATTTACCTAAAACAAAACATTACCTTTAAATCAAAATTAGTCGTCACCTTAATCTTATGTGCTAGCGCTTATTTATTGTTAACACCACAGATACCTAATCATCACTATGGCTACTTTAGAGGCGTATTACTGTTTTTTACTGATTTAATGCCTTATGTTTTATGGTTTTATACTTGCGCCTTATTAAATGAAAACTTCCAGCCAAAGGCATGGCCTTTAGTTATTAAAGTTTGTTTAATTTCAGCACTTTTATGGATGATGTACTTTTTCATATTTTTACAAGGTAATGGCGTATTTCATCAAATAAACCACGCTATAGAAGCGCTCGTTTTAGTTCATATTCTTTACTTGGTTTTAAAAGATATTAATGATGATCTTATTGATAAACGACGCAAGATCCGCATGTTTATTGTTTTACTTATCACTTTTTATGGCTCAATTTTAGTCATGTTTGAATTAACAAACAGTGCCTTTGTACATACTTCTCTATTTAGCTTAGTAAATTCAGCATTAATATTTGTTGGTACCAATATCTTTTATGTGGTTTTATTTAATCAATATAAATCACAGAAAAATATTAAAAATAACGATATAGAAGAACCTACAGAAGCACAAAGCAAACAAGTCAAAACACCTAATATATTTCAAGCGGATTTAAAAAAATTAGGCCAATTTATTGAAGCTAAAAAGTTTACTGAAACAAATTTAACAATCAAACAGTTATCAATTAATCTCACTATTCCTGAGCATCAGTTAAGAGAATTAATAAACCAACAATTAGGGTTTAAAAATTTTTCATCCTTTTTAAATAGCCATCGCATTCCTGCTGCATGTGTGCAATTTCAAGATCTAAACAATATTCGCAAACCGATATTAAGCATTGCCTTAGAGCTTGGTTATGGCTCTATTGGCCCTTTTAATCGCGCCTTCAAAGATATAATGGGAAAAACTCCTACTGAATATAGAAAACACTGTATAAGCTCTTAATATGGCCATAGCCCAATAAAATAGGCTAACCAAAACTGAAAGACTCATCGCTATTTTAAAAATGGCGAGCATTTTTCAATATCGACAAGACCTTTAAAGCCCCAAAGTGACATGCTCCAACTTAAGATGAATGCATATAGTTCATCATTCAATAATATATAAAGGAGCATCACTTGAAACAATTAGTTAATTTAATATTTTTAATTTTATTACCCTTGGCTTTTTTACCTCAAGCAAAGGCTAATCATGATAGTAATAGTACCGTTCAAAAACCAATAAAAATAAACTCAGGTTCTGGTAGCTTTAAAATCAAAGGTGGCTACAATCATGAAAATGATAAACTGAGTATTTTTTATCATAAACCCAAAGAATTTAATGGTAATTCACAAGTTTTGATTGTTATTCCTGGCGCAGGTCGCAATGCAGATGATTATCGAGATTCTTGGGTGGATGCCGCTGAAAAGTATAATGTATTAATTCTCTCTCCATCTTATAGTGAAAAAGATTATGATTTTTCAAATTATCATATGGCTGGTTTAATCAATAACTTTAAATTTAATAAAAAGCCTAGAAAAGAAAAATACAATAATCGTTATGTATTAAAAATTGATGATGAAGATATCAGTTTCAACCCTTATAACAATTCAAAAAATTTAATTTTTAGTGATTTTGACAGACTCTTTGACATCACAATTACAACGTTAGGTACAAACCAAACTCAATATGATATTTTTGGCCATTCAGCAGGCGGCCAAATTGCCCATAGACTCGCTTTATTTAAGCCTAATACCAAAGTAAACCGTATATTGGCATCAAACTCAGGCTCATACACAGCTCCTGTTCTTGAAACTAAACTGCCTTTTGGCATTCAGGACGCTCTATTATCAGATCAAGATTTAAGGGAAGCTTTTCAAGAAAAGTTAACCTTATTTATTGGTGAATTGGATAATGAGAATGGCACTGGTGGTACTTTATTACATTCCCCTACGGTTAATAAGCAAGGGTTACATCGCTTTGCACGTGCTCAGTATTTTTATAAAAAAGCCAAACTAGCGGCTGAAGAATTAAATACTCCACTTAGTTGGCAGCTAAAGATCATTCCTAATATTGGCCATAACTATAGGCTAATGGGCAAAGCTGCTGCTGAACATTTATATGCTAATTTATAGGCTTACATAAAGTAATATTATAAAAGGTGAGCCTTTGCCTCACCTTTTATAAATAAAATTTAGGTTTCTTATGTTAAAAATAATAATGACTTTTATAAGCATAGTCTTAGCTTTCAGCGGGCCATGTATTGCAAATGAACACAGTAAAATTAAAAAGCTTGAACAAGCCTTAGATACTATCCGTGACACTCATAATATCCCAGCTCTTTCTGTTGCTATCATAGATAAAGGGGAGCCTATTTATAGTGCTGGTTTTGGTTATTTAGGTTCATCATCACAGCCTGTAACAAAACATACTTTATTTAGAATAGCTTCTATTACTAAGCTTTTGACTGCTCAAGCAATTATGCAGCTTGTAGAACAAAATAAAATGCAATTAGATGATGATGTAAAAAAATACATAAGTTTATTCTCAAATAAAGATATAAAAATTGTAGATTTGCTCACCCATACATCAGGATTAGCTGATGTGATAAGACCAATTAGCTTTGAAGACAAACGCAGTTTTAATACTTACCTTAAAGAGAGTATTTCTCAAAATGATTCTGCACACAATAAAGATTTTAATTATGCAGATCTGAATTTTAATTTATTAGGCCGAATAGTTGAGATAGTATCTGGCTCAAGCTATAGCGAATACATTAAACGAAATATTTTAAATAAAGCAGGGCTAACAAATAGCGATTTTAACCAGGCTGAAAGCAACTTTAAACCTGATGTTACACCCAATTATAATTATGGCTTTACTTTTACTGCGCCAACAAGACCTTACGATATTAGCTACTTACCAAGTGAAGGACTTATTTCATCAGTTGATGAATTATCAAAATGGCTTATAAGCACTTTAAATCAAGATGTAAAATTGCTACAAAAAAGCGCATTTAAAGAAATGCTCACCCCTATAAGAAAAACAAACTGGGGTAAAATTGAAATGGGCTTAGGTTGGCAAATATATACAAAGAACGACAAATTAGTTGCTCAACATGCAGGCTCTATTACTGGGTATAAATCTTTATTAATTACTTACCCAGAAACTAAGCGCGCAATTATCATACTTGCTAATGCTAAAAATGTTCCTAGATGGCAAATAGCGAAAGTAATCAATGCCATTCTTGATGATAAGGAATATACATTACCCAGTTCAGAGCAAGGTAAATATAAAACCTATATTTTACTAACATGCTTAATTTTATTGCTAGGTCTTGCATTACTTATTCGATCTATAGTTAAGAAAAAGGTGAGTTAAATTAATGCTTCTAAAAACTTAAAAAGCTCACTTTATATAATATAAAGTGAGCTTTTTTAATTTGAATAAAGGTTTAAACTTTATTATTAGCAGCTAAAAATCTTTGGTAACAAGGATTATCAGTTTCTTCCTGATAAGCATAAGCTAATTTATCTAAATGTTGCTTAAATTCAGCCATATCTTGCTCTGCAACTTCAAAAGCAGCCAATACATTACCAATCGCAGAACCGTGATTTCGGTAATGGAATAAACTGATATTCCAATTAGCACCAAGTGTATCTAAAAAGCGCTCTAAAGCACCTGGATGTTCAGGAAACTCAAACCTAAATAACTTTTCAGTTAATGGACTGCAAGGCTTACCACCAACCATATAGCGAATATGTAATTTAGCTAATTCATTATCAGATAAGTCAATAAAGTTATACTCTTGAGAAGTTAATTGCGACTTCAACTCATCAAGTTCTTGCTGACCATTTCTAAGGCCTATGCCCACATAAATTTCAGCATCATTACTATTATCATAACGATAGTTAAACTCAGTAATCGTTCTGCCATCAAGTGCTTGGCAGAACTTTTTAAAACTACCTTTTTCTTCATCAATAGTGACTGCAAAAAGCGCTTCATTTTTTTCACCAAGCGCAGTACGTTCAGCAACATAACGTAAACGATCAAAGTTCAGATTTGCACCCGATAACACAGCCGCTAAATTTAGCCCTTTAACGCCGGTATCTAAACACCACTTTTTAAGTCCCGCTAATGCGACACCGCCAGATGGTTCTGCAACAGCACGAGTTGATACAAAAATATCTTGCATCGCTGCACATATTTCATCGCTTGAAACAGTGATCACTTTATCGCAAAATTGTTGTGCTAATCTAAACGTTTCAGTACCAATAATCTTAACCGCAACACCATCAGCAAAACTACCTACACGATCAAGCTCTACTGGCTTACCTGCTTTTAATGCAGCTTCTAAGCACGCACTTTCTTGAAATTCTACACCTATTACCTGAATTTCAGGATTGAGTGATTTGATATAAACGGCCATACCTGCCAGTAAACCACCGCCACCAACCGGAATAAATACCGCATCTAAATTTGGTAACTGCTGCATTAATTCACGTGCAATTGTGCCTTGTCCTACAATCACATCAGGATCATCAAATGGAGGGACAAATATCGCATTTTCTTTTATCGCTAACGCTTTTGCATAAGTATTTGCAGCATCAAAGTGATGACCATGTAAAATGACTTCACCGCCTAAGCTTTTTACTGCATTTACTTTTATTTCAGGCGTAGTATCAGGCATTACAATGATTGCCGTATGACCTAAGTGACTTGCACTTAATGCAACACCTTGTGCATGATTACCCGCAGAAGCTGTGACTACTTTTGAATTAGCAGGTAACTTTTTCAGCTTATGAAAAGCACCACGTAGTTTAAATGAATAAACAGGTTGCTGATCTTCTCGTTTAAGCCAAATTTTGTTTTCTAACTTTTTTTCAAGGCTGGTCACTGGACTAACGTCAGTCAATTTAGCTAATGGCGCCATATTGGCTTGGATGATAGCTCTGAAATAATCTAATTCTTTACTGACCATTTTTCATTCCTACTATTTGAGTGACGTTTGCCACTCAAACCTAAATTATTTATCTCGATAACTATAAAAGTGAATCTAATTTAGCGATATCTCTTATTGCACCTTTATCTGCACTGGTTACTAATAATGCATATGCTTTTAATGCAGGGCTTACAATACGATTTCTATCTACCGGTTTGTAAGCATCTTTGCCTCTGGCATCTTGTTTTTCACGACGCGCAGCCAATTCAGTATCCGAAATATCTAACTTCACACCGCGATTAGGAATATCTATTACAATAGAATCACCATTTTCAACTAATGAAATCACACCACCAGCAGCAGCTTCAGGTGATGCATGACCAATAGATAAACCTGAAGTACCACCAGAAAAACGACCATCAGTGATCAATGCACATTTTTCGGCTAAGCCCATAGATTTTAAATAACTTGTTGGATAAAGCATTTCTTGCATACCCGGTCCACCTTTTGGACCTTCGTAGCGAATTACAACAACATCACCCGCTATGACTTCTTTGTTTAAAATAGCTTCAACTGCAGAATCTTGACACTCATATACTTTTGCAGGGCCGGTAAATGTAAGCATGTCATCAACAACACCTGCACTTTTTACAATACAGCCATCTTCAGCTAAATTACCGTACAGCGCACATAAACCACCATCAAGTCTAAACGCATGTTCAACACTTCTGATACAGCCATTAGCGCGATCATTATCAAGCTCAGGCCAACGACACTCTTGGCTCATGCCTTTAGTTGTACGTATACCTGCGGGTCCAGCTTTATAAAATTTTTGTGCTTTTAAATTATCAGGGTTTGTTGCGTCCCACTTATTGATCAAATCACCAATACTACCACCAGCAACATGCTCACACGATAAATCAAGTAAACCCGCTTTACCAAGTTCATTTAATATCGCCATAATGCCACCAGCACGATGCACATCTTCAATGTGGTATTCTGGTGTTGCAGGCGCAACTTTACATAAATAAGGTGTTTTTAAAGATAACTCGTTGATATGTGTCATATCAAAATCAACACCGGCTTCTTGAGCAGCAGCTAATAAATGTAGAACCGTGTTTGATGAACCACCCATAGCAATATCAAGTGTCATTGCATTTTCAAACGCGGCACGATTAGCGATATTACGCGGTAGTACTGCTTCATTATCTTTTTGATAATATTCACGACATAAATCAACAATACGTGCTGAAGCATCAAGGTATAACTGTTTACGGTCTTTATGAGTTGCTAAAGTAGTACCATTACCTGGTAATGCTAAACCTAAACCTTCTAATAAACAGTTCATTGAATTTGCAGTAAACATACCCGAACATGACCCACATGTTGGACACGCTGAGCGTTCTACTTGCTCTGATTGCTCATCACTTACGGTTGGATCTGCTGCTTGAACCATGGCATCAACTAAATCTAATTTCACATCAATTGATGCAAGCTTAGTTTTACCGGCTTCCATAGGACCACCAGATACAAAAATGACAGGGATATTTAATCTAAATGCAGCAAGCATCATGCCTGGTGTGATTTTGTCACAGTTTGAAATACATACCATGGCATCAGCACAATGGGCATTTACCATGTATTCAACTGAATCAGCGATTAAATCTCTTGAAGGCAATGAATACAACATGCCACTATGGCCCATAGCAATACCATCATCTATCGCTATAGTATTAAACTCTTTTGGTACACCGCCAGCATCAGAAATTGCATCAGCTACAAGTTCACTTAATTGGTTTAAATGTACGTGACCTGGTACAAATTGGGTAAATGAATTTACAACCGCAATAATTGGTTTGCCAAAATCTTTATCTGTCATACCTGTTGCACGCCATAATGCTCTAGCGCCTGCACGTTTACGACCTTCAGTTGTAGTTGCACTTCTTAATTTAGCCATCATTTACCTCAATTTGTGTTTTGTAAGTTTTCATTTATAAATGAACCCAACTTACAAATTCCTCATTCCCAAAATTTTAAATTTATTTACCACGCAGTGGTTCTTATAACCATGCGTAGCAGATTTATTCGTTTATATATTCTAACCAACCATGCTTATCTTCAGATTGACCTTTAACTAAGTCAAAATAAGCTTGTTGTAATTCTGTTGTAATAGGTCCGCGTTTACCGTTACCCACTTCAATACGGTCAACGCTACGTACTGGTACCACTTCTGCGGCGGTTCCTGTCATGAAAAACTCATCAGCTAAATATAATGCTTCACGAGCAATTGATTCTTCACGTACTTCATAACCACGCTCTCGTGCTAATGTCATTAATGTATCACGTGTTAAACCAGGTAAAATACATGCCGTTGTTGGTGGCGTATAAAGAATGCCTTTTTTGATAACAAAAAGATTTTCGCCAGCACCTTCACTTAAATTACCATTTGTATCAAGTGCAATGCCTTCAACATAACCGTTGCGCTTAGCTTCACCTGAAATTAGTTGTGATGATAAGTAATTGCCACCCGCTTTTGCAGCTGTAGGCATCGTATTAGGTGCTAAACGATTCCAAGATGAAATACATACATCTACGCCATTTTCTAAGCTTTCATCACCTAAATAAGCGCCCCACTGCATTGCAGCAACAGATACTTCGGCAAGATGAGACTTAGGGTTTAGACCTAAACCCACATTACCTAAATATGCAAAAGGACGTAAATAAGCATTTGTTAAACCGTTTTCTTTTACTGCGTCTTTACATGCTTGTGTAATTTCTTCTAAGGTATAAGGAATTTCCATGCGATAAATTTTGGCTGAATCATATAAACGTTGAATATGATCAGTTAAACGAAAAATAGCCGGACCTTTTGGTGTATCGTATGCTCTGACACCTTCAAATACTGAACTACCGTAATGTAGAGCATGGCTCAATACACTTGTTGTAGCTTGTTCAGCTGGAACCATTTTACCGTTAAACCAAATTAAATCTGACATGACAAATACCCTTTATATTTAAAATTTATTAAATTGCTTGCTGGTGTGCTTGTTCTGCTAATTCCACCTGATGAACATCAATTAACTTTGCAAGTTGCAGTGTAAGTAAGTGGATAGGACGATCACTATCCACTGTCATATTTACAAAATACTTATCATCAATCGCTTCTAACTGTAATTGTAATAATGAAAAACCGCGGTGGCGTACAACACGTAAAAAACGCTCTACTGCAACACTTTGATTTTTTACTTCAACTTTTAATTGATGTTTCATTTTTTCACCTCTGTAACCATTTGATCATTCGCTGCACCTGATGGTATTAATATGCCAATACGTGCAATCAATCTATTTAACTCTTTATTTCTTAACTTCTGTAACCATTTGATCGTTTGCTGCACCTGGTGGAACAAGCGGCCAAACATTCTCTTGCTCATCGATACAAGCATGTAATATATAAGGACCTTTTGAATCAACTAATGCTTGAACTGCATCATCGACTTCACTTGCTTTAGTGATTGTTTGGCCTTTAATACCAAATACAGCCGCTAAAGCTACAAAATCAGGATTATCAGAAAGGATAGTCTCACTGTAGCGTTCTTCAAAAAACATTTGCTGCCACTGTCTTACCATGCCTAATCTTTGATTATCTATTACCAATATTTTAACTGGTAAGTTATTACGACGTATCGTTGCAAGCTCTTGTATATTCATCATGATAGAACCATCACCAGACACAGTGATAACAAAGTCATCTGGACGTGCAACTTGTACACCAATCGCAGCAGGTAAACCAAAGCCCATAGTACCTGCACCACCACTACTTAAGTGATTTCTTGGACTATTAAACTTCATATGTTGCGCCACCCACATTTGGTGTTGGCCCACATCACAACACACCACACCATTACTAGGCATTGTTTGGCTTAATTTATTTAATAAATAAGGTGCAAATACCTTTTCGCCAGGATAGTCATAGCGCCAAGCGTGTTTTACCATCATTGCTTTTATATGTGTCAACCAAGACTCACCCGTTTGCGGATGATCTAATAAAGGCAATGAATCATGTAAATCAGCGATTAAAGAAGCCTCTACAGGTTTACGTTTACCTACTTCAGCTGCATCGATATCTAAATGAATGATTTTAGCATTTGAAGCAAACTTACTTAAATTACCCGTTACACGATCATCAAAACGCGCACCGATACATACTAACAAATCACACTCTTGTACTGCTAAGTTAGCTGCTTGTCCACCATGCATACCTAACATACCTAAGTCATATTCGTAATCAGGTAGAACTGATCCTAACGCTTTTAAAGTCGATACTGCTGGCATCTGTGTTTCATTTAAAAATGCCATTAATTTATCTTGGGCATCAGCCGCATGTACACCACCGCCAACATAAGCAACTGGCATTTTGGCTTCTTTTAGTAATGTGTTTGCTTTAGCGACTTCATTTAAATCAACAGTAGGCTGATAATCTTCAGCAGCTAACCAAGGTTTAAAATTAACTTGTGCTAATTGGATGTCTTTAGGGATATCAACTAAAACTGGACCAGGGCGACCTGATGTAGCAACGTGAATTGCTTCTTGTAATATTTCAGCTAAATCTTCAGCACGCTCCACTAAATAACTATGTTTAGTGATGGCTAAAGATATACCTAAAACATCAACTTCTTGGAACGCATCAGAGCCAATAGCAGCTGTTGGTACTTGACCTGTTATAGCTAATAAAGGGATTGAATCCATCATAGCGTCAGCGATTGAAGTTACTAAGTTTGTAGCACCCGGACCTGAGGTCGCAAAACAAACCCCAAGCTTACCAGTACTTCTGGTATATCCTATTGCCGAAAAACCAGCAGCTTGCTCATGACGTGTTAAATAATGCTTAACAGGTGCACCGTATAGCGCATCGTAGATAGGCATAATAGCGCCACCTGGATAACCAAATACGTCTTTCACACCATGTTTGGCTAATAACTCGATTAATAACTCTGCGCCTGTCATCCTCAATCCCAACCCTGTACTTAAAAAAATGCTAACTAAAAATTTACAACCTAAAAACAAAAAACCCCTCGAACCGGTAGGTGCGAGGGGTTTTAGTTATTCTTGCTTAAATTACAGCACTAACCCGCCCCCGCGGTGATAATAATCACCACGATAATAATAATTTTGACGAGAGAGTTAGTTGTATTAAACATTAATAAATAATCACTTTTTTTATAAAATTTACTTTAAAATTCGGTTAAAAATAAAGGAGTCTTAATCTCAACTTTATTTATTGCCTAATTTTTAACTTTTTAAGAGGTTTATGTCAAGATATAAATAATTTTAAATTTCACACCTGAAAGGATAATTTATCCTTATCTTGTATCAAAAAAGCCCATATAAGAAATAAATATTCAATGTATACAAAGATATTAAAATCAAAAAACCTTAATAGTCACAAAGTAATGCATATTCAGTTCTAATAAGTTTACTTATAACTAAATCTTATATATTTAAACAATTACTCGTTATTAAGTTTATTAATAGACATACTGTACCGTTTACTTAAAAATAACCTTTTAGATTATAAAATAACAAAAAGGACTTTTAATGAAATACATATTAAAACTTACTCACGTAAGTACATTATTTATTTTAATTTTTTTTAGTACTTCAATATTTGCATCACCTTCTCTTTGGCTAGTAGAAAAACAAGGTACTAAATCATATATATTTGGCACTGTGCATGTGGGTGATGTCAGCATGGCAAAACTGCCTAATAAAGTAATTTCAGCAATAAAAGGAGCTGATGAAGTGATTGTTGAAGTGGATATTTCAAAGTTCACCCCTTTTGAAATTCAATCTAAAACCATGCCTTTTATGCTGCTACCCGCAGGTAAAACATTAAAATCAGAATTGAAAGCCAAAAACTACCAGTCAATAAATAACTACTTCAAAAAAAAATCTATTGATATAAACCTGTTTAGTACCATGCGACCTTGGGCCGTGATGTTAATCATTACGCAAATGGAATATCAAAACGCAGGTTATAGCGAAAACTATGGCATAGATAAACAAATCATCTCTTTTGCTAATAAGAACAAAATCAAAGTAGGTCAACTTGAAACTTTAGAACAGCAGTTATCTATTTTTAGTACATTATCACCTTATAACGATGTAATGGTTTCAGATACGTTTTCACAATTAAAGGACATGAGTGAACACTTTGACCGCTTAATAAATAGTTGGAAAAATGGTTCCCTTGAAGATTTAAATACCTACTATAAAGAAATTTTCACTAAAGATGAATTTGGCAAATTAGGTGAGAAAGTAATGTTAGTGGATAGGAACCAAAATTGGTTAACTCAACTTACACCTAGATTTAAAAATGAATCATTATTTATCGCTGTTGGTGCATTACATTTGGCCTCTGAACAAGGGTTAATTCAGCAATTAAGAAACCAAGGTTATAAAGTTACTAAAAAATAATTTAATTTTATTTAAACCCTTTTGAAAAAACCTGCGTCTAACTTATTAAACGGCTAGAAAATCCCAGATATAAGCTAGACAAAAGGAATAATAAAATGAAAAAATTACTTATCGCTTCAGGAATCATCGCATCTATCTTAACGACATCAGCTTTAGCCGATTCTCAAAAACGTATTGTAGAAAACCTAACATTATCTGCAGATCAAAGTTTAGATATTAAATTTCCTGTTGGCAGTGTTGATATTGAAATTGTTGATGGCGACCAACTTGAAATAGAAATTGAACTC
>Ga0209396_1005124_pt1 | contig 12483 bp, 6 predicted proteins | sample GOMGulsemesocosm_6_FD_184638 | JGI IMG/M metagenome (GOLD analysis project Ga0209396, IMG submission 184638) | Methane-oxidizing microbial communities from mesocosms in the Gulf of Mexico - GOM8C Gulf of Mexico (SPAdes) (version 2) | ecosystem: Environmental > Aquatic > Marine > Cold seeps...
AACTTTAGGTCCCGGAGCACTTACTTCACAGATGAGCGAGCAAGCGATCCGCCAAGAATTATCACGTGCATTTGAAGAAATTCCCTTCGCACTGGGAATAAATAATCATATGGGCAGTAAATTAACCAAGCTTTATACCCCTATGGTATGGACAATGCGCTTCTTAAAAGAGCGGGATTTATTTTTCGTAGATAGTGTCACAACTAACAGAACTAAAGCAGAGCGCATCGCAAATAAATTTGGTGTGCCAACCACTCATCGACAGTTTTTTTTAGATAACGAATTAAACAGTGACTATATCGACCGTCAATTTATGCGACTTATCGATTATGCTCAGCGACATCAGTCAGTTGTTGCCATTGCACACCCTCACCCAGAAAGCATAGCGGCACTTAATCGTCTTATCCCTTTATTAGCGCAGCTAGAAATTGATTTAGTACCAATTTCTGCTTTGGTTGTTTCACAACAGAAAACACCTTTAAAAATAATGCCTGCCAGTGAATAAACACCTAACATCAAATTAATTTTTTGCTAGGTAATCAATCTTATGTTTTTTTAGTAACTGAGATAAATACTTCACGGGAATCGCATAGGTAATACCGCTAGGTTTACTGATCACCGCTTCTTTCGTTCCTTGAACAAAAACCTTATTAATAATGCCAATAACGTCACCAGTTTCGGTATCGTATAACGCACTGCCACTATTTCCAGGATACGCTGTCGCATCAAGTTGATAAACTAAATATGGGTTACGTAACATTTTCAACATCTTAATACTTATTTTACTAACATCATCAACAGGAATAATTGTCGGTGTAATACTCGCAATAATACCGCGATGAGTTACCGGGTAAAGTCCTAAAACGGCTCCTATAGGAAAACCACTAAATGCGACGTAACTGCCTTCACGGCGAAAGTCATCTGTCGCTAGTTTCATTGCAGGTAAAGGGGCACCATGAACTTTCAAAACGGCAAGATCATGCAGTTGGGAACTTGCAACAATATCAGCAGTGCGAACTTTCGCTGCTTTACCAGAACCGGTAAAAACCGCCATTTTTTGTAGAAGGTTATCATCTAATTCTTTAGGTAAAACATGATAATTCGTTACAACATACTGGCCATTTCCGATAACAAAACCACTGCCGTTCAAGCTATTTTTTTGCCGAGCAGATGGTGTGTACACACCAATACCAACAATTGACGGCTTCACTTTAGCCACAGTATCCGCCAGCTCAGCTACCGCATAACTTGTAAATAATGATAAAACCACAAAAATAACTAGTAACCCTTTACGCATTTTTTGACTCCATTAGTTTTAAATTTATTTTTATAATCAGTAAGTTTACTGCGTTTTTATCTGAAAGACAGCTATCATTAACTGGTAATTATAATTATCTGAAAAAATCAGTGTGTCATTACATGGCAGTGATTCTTCATCAAAGGTCTACATACCTTATGACAATAACAAAAACCATCGTTCCTATATTTGCAGGTGGGGGTACTCGCCTACCAGCACACGTTGGGATATTGTACGCATTACAAGAGTTTGATGTAGAATTCACCCATCTCGTCGGAGTATCGGGTGGTAGCATTGTCAGTAGCTTATTTGCCGCAGGACTAACACCTAAGGAAATCAAAGATATCGCATTAACAACGAATTATAGCCAATTCCGAGGTTTTTCACTTTTTAAACTAATAAGACATGGTGGTCTGAGTTCTGGCGATCTCTTTGAACAATGGATGGATGAGCTACTAGGAGGAAAAACCTTTGCTGAGCTTGATTATGATCTGCACATTGTCGCTACGGATGTTGCCAATGGTACACCGGTTATATTTGACAAAGAAAGAACACCGGACGTAAAAGTATCCCTTGCAGTACGGTTTTCTATGTCAATTCCTCTAGTGTTTAGTTTTAAATCTTTTGGCGACCACGTTATGGTTGACGGCAGTATTTTGTCTGAAGATGCTCTACATCGTGATTGGGCAAAAGACGGTACACCTGTTCTTTGCTTTAGGCTAAAAGGCGAACATGAAAATGATGTAGTTGAAATTAAAGGCTTCTTCCCTATTTATAAGTATGTAACCCTACTTATACGTACCTTTATGACCACAATTTCACGAGAATATATTAATGATGCCTTTTGGCATAACACCGTAGTGGTGAATATTGGTGATCACTCCGCTGTTGATTTTTCTATGACTACAGAGCAAAAACAAAGCTTATTCGATATCGGCCTAAAAACCGCTGAAAAAGTATTACCGATAAAACTAGGAAAAAAATAACTTTTTCAATGTTTAGTAGTAGTTATCCTATATTTAGTATGTCGAGAATTATCATCTCACATCAGTGTAATCTCAATCTGATAAACATTACTAGCTATTGTGTTTCAAATCGTTTAAAGGGTTATGGAATAAAAATAAAAGTTATCATATAATATATAAATGCATGTAATTACAGTAATACTTGTTATCAAATAGACTCAACAATACTGGTAAATTTATTATGTTAGCAAATATACATTTAAGTAATCTGGAAATTAACAAGTACACCATTTCTTTTTATATTCTATAAATATATTTAATAATTTAGCTTGGGGGCGAGGATTGAACAATGAGTGAATATTCAATTGCCAAACACTTTGATAAGTACTTTCAAATTCAGTTTGCCAATACAAAAGAGCTTAGACAAGAGGCCTTTAAAATACGATATGGTGTTTACAGCCATGAACTTGGATGGGAGGCTAGAAACGATCTAGAAATAGAAACTGATGAATGTGACGATTATGCTTACCATTGTTTATTAAAACACCGTAGAACCGGAGTTTATGCAGGTTGTGTACGTTTAGTTATTCCTCCTGTTAATGAACCTCAGTTACAACTCCCTTTTGAAAAAAACTGCTTGCAAACAGCAAGAACAGAGCTGGTAGATTCAACCCTTTTGCCTAGAGGAAGTTTCGGTGAAATATCAAGACTAGCTGTTCTTTCTTCATTCAGACGAAGAGAATCGGAAAAAAGAAAACCTTTTGTTATTAATGATATGAATCTTGATATAGTTTTTAGCGAAGAAGAGCAAAGAAACTTTCCTAATATTGCGATTGGTCTATATCTAGCTTCAGTTTCATTAGCCGAACTATGCAACCACCAATGCATGTTTGTTATGATGGAGCCTAGGTTAAAACGTTGTCTGTCACGTATTGGACTTCAATTTATGCAAGTCGGTGATACTATGGACTATCATGGACAAAGGGCTATGTTTCACTTAGATCGAGAAGGCTTTAGCTCTAACCTTAAACCTGAATTAAAAGAGCTCTACGACATTATTAATGCCGAATTATTAAAACAACTATTTTTTGTCCCATTTTCCGATTCAGCCGATAAGCTGTAAACAATTCCTAAGGTAAAAACTATGAACCATTCTTTTGAATATGACCTAGCCTTTTCAAGAAACATAGGCTGGTTTACGGAAGATGAACAACAAATATTAAAAACTAAGCGTATTGCCATTGCAGGAATGGGTGGTGTGGGTGGTTTTCATTTAATAACATTGGTTCGTTTAGGCATTACCAAATTCCATTTATCCGATTTCGATCAATTTGCTTGTGAAAATACGAATAGACAAGCTGGTGCGAACGTTTCCACTTATGGTAAAGATAAACTTGATACCATGGTTGAAATGGCTAAACAGATTAACCCTGAAATTGAAGTAAAACTATTTCCAGAAGGCATTAATGATGAGAATACAGAAGAATTTTTAGAAGATGTTGATTGCTATGTTGACTCTTTAGATTTTTTCGCCATCAAACCTAGAATCACAGTATTTAAACTATGTGCAGAAAAACATATCCCCGCGACCACTGCCGCTCCAATAGGTTTTGGTACAGCCTACTTGAATTTTTTACCCGGAAAAATGACTTTCGAAGAATACTTTGGCTTAAATGGCTTTACCGAAAACGAGCAGTATCTGAAATTTTTTCTTGGTTTAACCCCTGCGGCACTTCAAAAATCTTATTTAGTTGACCCAAGTAAATTAGATTTAGTAAATAAAAAAGGCCCTTCAACGATAGTGGGTTGCCAATTGGCAACCGGAGTAACTGCTGCACAAGTTACCAAAATATTCTTAAACAGAGGTGATGTACTCAATGTGCCTTGGGGGTTACATTTTGATGCCTATAAGAACCAATTCAAAAAGACTTGGCGCCCTTTGGGACATAAAAACCCAATACAACAATTAGCGTTTTCAATCGGGAAGAAAAAACTACTTAGCCCACAACAATCGCCTATCGTTGGGGGCATTGTAATCCAGACCCTTGCCGAAAAAGTATTAGATTACGCCCGTTGGTCACCCAGTGGTGATAATACTCAATGTTGGCGGTTTGAACTAATAAACGAATCTTCCTTTATTATTCATGCAAATGATACTCGAGATCATGTCGTTTACGACCTTGATGGTCATTCAAGCCATTTAGCTCACGGAATATTACTAGAAACGATTAACATTGCCGCAAGTAAGTTTGGTCTAAAATGCAATGTCTCCCATGATCTATCTAATGATAGATTACTGAAGTTTACCGTTGAATTAGTTGAAGACGAAACAATAACAGAAAGTGTACTACTGCCTTTTGTTAAAGTTCGTGCTGTTCAACGAAGAGCTATGGGAACACAAGTATTAAACAATGCAGAACGAAAAGAATTAGAAGACTGTTTGCCTCCAGGGCTATCAGTGCAATGGTTTGAAAGTTTTAATGACAAACTTTCACTCGCAAAACTAAACTTTACTAATGCAAAAACTCGCTTAACGATGAAAGAAGCTTATGCGGTGCATAAAGAGATAATAGAATGGAAAGCGCAATTTAGTGAGACTAAAATACCTGAGCAAGCACTCGGTGTCGACTGGCCCACAGCACGATTAATGCAATGGATGTTTAAAAGCTGGGAGCGAATTTCATTCGCCAACAAGTTTTTAGCCGGTACTATATTACCTCGAATCCAATTAGACTTTATTCCAAGCCTAAAAAGCAGTGCACATTTTGCTGTTCGTGCGGATAACAAAATTGAAACAACTGAAGAATATATTGAAGCAGGAAAGGCAATTCAACGTTTTTGGTTAACAACGACAAAATTAGGCTTTGGTTTTCAACCCGAACAGACACCGGTAATATTTTCAAGATATTTAGATAATGATATTAGCTTTACTGAAGACTCTAAGGTTATTGAGAATGCTAAAAAGGGTAAGAAGATGTTTGAAGCCCTGATAAATGGCCCGGAAAACACCGTTTTCTTAGGTAGAATAGGACGTAGTGCTCCACCGAAATCCCGTTCAATTCGCAGACCTCTTTCAGAGCTTATTATAGAAAAGACTTAGAAATTCTCTTTATACAATAAAAGAATAACCGCACTGAATAAGTGTAGCTATTCTTTTTTTTTACTTGAATATATTGAATAACCTACATAAAGCTATATTAGTATCTAGAAATAAGTGAAATATCTAAGTAAGCCATTGCCGATTAAATTTAGCGATTCCCTACCCCTTCGTCGATTAACCCCATAAACCGTATAGTTTATGAGTTATCAAAATGCCTATTCATTAACCCAATTCCTATCAGTATCCTTTACGCACAAAAAAACCGAATAACTTTCGCCATTCGGTTTCTATCTATCGAACTAGAGTATCAACCAATTTACGGGCTAACATTCTACCTATAGTATTTTCTATTTAATTAAGCTTTACGGCGACGTGAACCAGCAAAACCTAATAAACCTAAACCTAATATAGCTAAAGAAGTAGGCTCTGCAACGTTAATAGACATATCCGAAGTATGCTCAACAGCAAAAGTCTGTGAAGCACCAGGAGCTGAATAATTAAAGTTCAAACCAGTTATTTTAGAAACTGTTGCATTGTAATCGATATATACGACCTTGCCGTTTTCATCGTATTGACCTAAATCATCACCTAATGTATCTGTAAAGTGACCATCGGTAAACAACGCCGACATTGTTAGGCTACATGAACTAGCAGAATCTACAGTTACGTCTCCAGTATTGCCGTCAACAGAAGAATCAATATCACAGTTACCTTTCATCAATGACATAACCGCTAAATCCATGCTCTCCTGCGCAACACCACCAACAAAGTCCCACTCAACCCAAAGTTTACCGGCAACTAGGTTGTTAAAGTCAACCTGCAAATCACCAGTGATATCAAGCTGTGCTGTTCCGCCAACTTGATAATCAAAAACAATGTTGTATCCAGGATTAAAAAATCCAGAAGGAGAACCCGCAGCTACCTGTGTGCCGTCAAGGTTAAATGACGCGATGCTAGTACCACCTAACTCCATAAAGCTATCAACGCCACCAAGAGTGCCGTCACCGCTTGTATCAGTTTGCGTTACTGAAGCAGAATTTGAACCCGACTCGTTAACCAATTGCATCAAATCAAAATCAAATGAATTTGAACCACCGAAATTAGTGGTATCAAGTGTAATAACACTTGCACTCGCCGTTGAACTGATTAGTGCCGTTAACGCTGCTGCTGCAATATATTTTTTCATTTGAATTCTCATCTATTAAATTATGTTTAATTAAGTTATCTTCTATAAGAAAGATAATGCAGAATATATGCCAAAACACAAAAACAACTAACATTCAACAACTTACGAGTTGCACCAACCTTCTACAGTCAGTTACTGTAAAATAACCTGACAAGGCACTTAATAGGTGCACTGCTCATATACAAACACCCAGCCCATGCATTTTCATAGGTAAAAACATTAATTGATAAGGTATGCAAACCAAGCGGCTAACATAGGGAAATAGCGAGCCACTAGCACAGCAGGCTCAAACCCGTACACTATCCAGCATGTTTGGCGACATGGCTGCCATCAGTATCACCTCTTATGAATTCTTGATTTAGGCAATAAGGTGAAACTCGCAGGTAAAGCACCCCCAACCGGGCACTCACAATTAATTACGTACACGTTAACATTAACTATTTACACACAAAAAAACCGAATAGCTTGCGCCATTCGGTTTCAATTTATCGAACTAGAGTATCAACCAATTTACGGGCTAACATTCTACCTATAGTATTTTCTATTTAATTAAGCTTTACGGCGACGTGAACCAGCAAAACCTAATAAACCTAAACCTAATATAGCTAAAGAAGTAGGCTCTGCAACGTTAATAGACATATCCGAAGTATGCTCAACAGCAAAAGTCTGTGAAGCACCAGGAGCTGAATAATTAAAGTTCAAACCAGTTATTTTAGAAACTGTTGCATTGTAATCGATATATACGACCTTGCCGTTTTCATCGTATTGACCTAAATCATCACCTAATGTATCTGTAAAGTGACCATCGGTAAACAACGCCGACATTGTTAGGCTACATGAACTAGCAGAATCTACAGTTACGTCTCCAGTATTGCCGTCAACAGAAGAATCAATATCACAGTTACCTTTCATCAATGACATAACCGCTAAATCCATGCTCTCCTGCGCAACACCACCAACAAAGTCCCACTCAACCCAAAGTTTACCGGCAACTAGGTTGTTAAAGTCAACCTGCAAATCACCAGTGATATCAAGCTGTGCTGTTCCGCCAACTTGATAATCAAAAACAATGTTGTATCCAGGATTAAAAAATCCAGAAGGAGAACCCGCAGCTACCTGTGTGCCGTCAAGGTTAAATGACGCGATGCTAGTACCACCTAACTCCATAAAGCTATCAACGCCACCAAGAGTGCCGTCACCGCTTGTATCAGTTTGCGTTACTGAAGCAGAATTTGAACCCGACTCGTTAACCAATTGCATCAAATCAAAATCAAATGAATTTGAACCACCGAAATTAGTGGTATCAAGTGTAATAACACTTGCACTCGCCGTTGAACTGATTAGTGCCGTTAACGCTGCTGCTGCAATATATTTTTTCATTTTAAATCCCTTATCTTAAATTGTTTTAATTAAATAGTTTCCCTATTTAACTCCAAAGCAATACATATGCCAACCAAGATACCCATATAAAAAACAAACACTTACAACCACAAAAATCTTTCAATATGCAGCGACTGTAAAATAATCAGACACTTTTATTTTACAGTATTTTGCGCTTCGGCTAAGTGGTTCAAAATATCACTATCGCCAGGTGCGAGTAAAAGTGCTTTTTTAAAGGTTGAGATTGCCAGCTCTACCTTACCCGTTGCTAGGTAGATCATTCCAAGGGTATCATTAATTTTACTGTTATCTGGTTTTTTGAATAACGCTTTATCAATGTGGAATTTTGCTTTAGCGTAGTTTTTCAATTTATATTCGATCCATGCTAAATTATTTAGTATCAACACATTATTAGGGTACTTCTGTAGTAAGATCTCATACTGTTCTTGCGCAAGGCTGATGTTATGAACCATTGCATATTCGGCCAATAGCCCTCTTGCAAAGACGTCTTTAGCATTATTATCGAGATACTTTTTAAGCGTTGTAATTGCCCTATTACCCAGATCTGATTTATAATATGCTGTCGCTAACATAGCTATATGTCTAGTGTTAGGCTCTATGTCGTACTGTATTTTCAAATAATCTATAGACTCTTTGTATTTCTTCATCCCATATAATACTTGGCCTTTTAATGCTTTAATTAAAGCAGTAGATTGCATATTATCAGGAAGTGCATCTATTATGGTATTTGCTCCGATATAATCATGAATTCGAATTGAATAGTAAATAGAAAGCGATAATAACTTTTCGTCGGCAGGATAATAAATCAATCCTTTTCTAACCAAATTTAACGCCAAGTCAAAGCTACTGAGTTTCTCATATACCTCAGCTAATTTCATCAGTGAAATTTTATTCCTCGGTTGATATTGAAGCGACTCTTCCAATGTATTCTTAGCTTGCTCGTAATCACCTATATTTATGTAACTGTCTCCTAAAGCCAACCAATATATTTCTGACTTTAGTTCAGATCCATTTAAAATTTCTAATTCTTTTATCGCTGCTTTAAATTTACCTTCTGCGTAAAGTACACTGCCATACAGTAAACTTAAGTCTTGTCTACTAGCATTATTCCTAGCTGCATTTTTTATTGATTGAATCGCATTGTCAGTTTCAACTTCGCCTGCTGATTTACTTGCTTGATAATAAGTAGTGAGGATTTTTGTATTTACAGGTTTTACTGTTAACTGTTTATACAAAATAGCTAACGCTTCTTTCCATTCACTTTTTGCCATTAATAAATTAGCTAAAAATAGTATTGTGGTATTATTTTCAGGGTTAACGGAGTAGCCTTTGCGCAGTGCCTGCTCTGACGCAATAATATTTTCATTGGCTAAATATGACCTAGCCAGCAAAAGGTATCCCATATGACCATCAGGTGACTGTTCAATTAACTCTTTAGCTAAATCAATCGCTTTATTATTTTTTCCTTGCGTTAGATAAGCTGTAATAAGCGCTTTCTTTGCTTTTGATAGCTCAGGTGATAGCTCTAATGATTTTTCTAAATCGAGAATGCCCTCAAGGTCATTCAACGATAGTCGGAATACCCCTCTTTCAAAATTTGATTCGGCTGTAGTAAGAGTTATATCTTTTGATTTTTCTATAAGCTCTTTAGCTTCAGCTGTTTTTCCTGTTTGTAGTAATTTCTGACTCATCAAAGCTAATAAATTGAAACTTTTATCATCTAAATTTGATTTTTTTAATAATTCAGCAGCCTCAGAAAAGTAACCTAGTTCATTTTGTACCATTATCAATATATTTCTGACTGGGTGTTCTCCAGGTATTTCATCTATAACGGATGTAAGATAATGATATGAAAGTTCAAACCGCTCTAGCTTGTATGCACTAATACCCGCCACAAGACGATTGATTTTTAAATCTAAACCGTTATTTATTGATTGCTCTGCATATAACAACGCATCTTTATATTTTCCATTTCGATACGAGATAATTCCTTTTGTTTGGTTCGCTAAAGGTTGTTTTTCAACGACTTCAAGTATTCTATCAACTAATATTTCCGACTCATTAAACTTGCTTTCACCCAATAAACTTTGAGCCTGGTACAATTTAATTCTTAAATCAATTTCTCTTGTTCCTTGGTATTTATTGAACATTGCTGTTGCTGCGCTAAAGTTTTGGTTAGATAAATATACCTTTCCTAAAAAGAACCAAATCTCTTTTTCTAATCCAACGTCGGGTAGTTGACTAACAGCGGAGGAAAAAGCTAATGGGTCTTCATCGTTTAACGTTTTAAATAACTCACCTACTTTTTGATAAGAGGTGTTTGGACTGCTCTTTAGTTTTTCAATAACGTAACCATGTTCATTGATTTGAGATAAATACGATAAACCAATTGCTCTATATAGCGTAACAGAGTCGGATGCAGCAGGAGATAGATCTATATTAATATTATTGATAAATTCAAGTGCTTCGTCATATTGACCCGAGAACATTATAGCTTCTAGTAATAATGGTATAATATCGTTAGAGTCACCGCCTAAATCTAGTGCTCTACGCAATTCCTTTTCTGCCCCACTTGCGTTACCGTGCTGAATATATACTCTACCCAATTGTGCTCTTATTTTACCATTCTGTGGTTCTATCCTTACAGCATTTTTCAGGGCTATAATTGCTTCCTGAAATTCATTCTTCACTATGCTATTTTGAGCTGACTTCACATAATCATCTATAGACTTACTATCTCCACAACCAGATAAAAATAAAACGCTACTGACGCATAATGAGGCTAATACTGTTTTCTTATATTGTAAAAAATTCATAATATTCCCTGATTTAAATTTTTGTTAATTCTAGTAACTTTTTCTTTCTATCTAATAAGACTTTTGAGGAAGGAGTGAAGTCATCCAAGAGCTTTTTGGCATCTCCCTTCTTATCATTCCTGATTAATACTTCTGCATAGTTCATTCTAATGGACATATCTTTTCCATTTGACAACCTAAATGCTTCCGACAACCGCTCCCAAGCTTTTAACTTTTTACCTACTTTAAGTAAAACCATTCCTCGAGTGTCTAGTACATTTGGAAACTTAGGTGCTAATTTAACCGCCTCGGCAGAGTACTTTAAGGCATGCTCCAACTGGTTGTTTTCAAGGCTCAACCATGCCAAATTATTTAGAAAAACGATGTTGCCCGGTTTCTCTAATAACATTTTCCTATAAAGAGGTATCGCTTTTTCTTTTTTCTTATCAAGGTAATAACTAGCCAGTAAGGAGCGAATATTATTATCAGAAGTATTCTTTTCAAGAAAAACCTCTAAAGTAGATATCGCCGCATCTACTTGTTGTGCACCTTTTTGTGCAACAGCAAAAAAGATAGTATTTTGGCTTGATGGAAAGTCGATATAAAACGCCTTTAGCAAGGGTATAGCTTTTAGGTAGTTTTTCTCTAATAAATAAATACGACCTTTCACACCTTCAGTAACTTTTACATTCATGTCGTTAGCTGAAAACTCAGGGTAGAAATACTTGGCTTCTTGCAGCTTTCCATTATCAAGTAATATTTGTATCTTTGCCGTTTTTAACATGGCGTTATTTTTTTGATAGCCTTTAAGTGCTTTATCTACAACCCTTAAAGCTAGTTCAGCTTCTTTATTACGAACATGGTGGTCTACAAGTAATACAATAGGTTCTAATGCGTACGGGTTAGTTTTGGCCCATTTTTCTATAACCGCTAATGTTCCACTTCCGTCATTAACATTACGCTGAGCCATAATACTAAGCTGCCAGAGTTGTTTAGGTGAGCGTATTGATGGTTCAAATGAATCTAGAATACTTAAGGCTTGTTTATAGTTATTTTGATCTATTAAAACCTCTGAATACAAAAGCCCAAGCGCTAAGTTGTCAGTTTTAGATTCAAATAAATATTTTATTTTTGAAGAAGCAATAGCCTTTTTTTCATCGTTAGCTCTAGCAACACTATAATACTTCCTTAGCATTTTGGCATCTTCAGGGAAAAGGCTAACACCTAGTTCCGATAGTCGTGTTGCTTCACCTATATCATTCTTTAATAAAGAGACTTCAATTAAATTTGAAATTGCAAAATGATTTTTAGGCAACATCTTCAAGCTTTTATTTAGGTTGATATTCGCTAAATCTAACTTTCCCTGTTTCAAATAAATAGTGGCCAAAATATTAAATGCCGCAGGTTTATCTGGATATTTTTCTTGCCATTTATTAGATATTTCAAGTGCCTTCTCAAAATCATTAACTTGCAAGGCTGCTGACACTAACGCAAGCTCTGCAGATAGCATATCAGGTTTTAATGATACGGCATTTTGCAGGTTTGTCATTCCTGAAGGGTCGTTTAACATCAATTTTAAAATGCCTGCACTTATATTTTCTTCTGCATTCTCAGCTTGTTTATTTGTTACTTTGTTTGCAAGTAACTTAGCATCTTCAATAGCACCTATTTCAGCCAATTGTAAACTTAAGGAAGATAGAAATTTTGCATCTTGTTTGTTAGTAACGGTAAAGTTGTTC
>Ga0209396_1005125_pt1 | contig 12482 bp, 11 predicted proteins | sample GOMGulsemesocosm_6_FD_184638 | JGI IMG/M metagenome (GOLD analysis project Ga0209396, IMG submission 184638) | Methane-oxidizing microbial communities from mesocosms in the Gulf of Mexico - GOM8C Gulf of Mexico (SPAdes) (version 2) | ecosystem: Environmental > Aquatic > Marine > Cold seeps...
AGGCTCTTATTCTATTATTACTAGCTAGTAGAACCTTACAAAGCAATCCAATGTATCGAGCTTTGCTACTTTATCTATTGGGCTCTATTCGTTGCTCAAAACTCAAGCAATTAGCAATATACTTATAACCCCGTCGATTTATAAACTTAATTATGTCGAATAATTTTACAGTGCTACCTTGTTCAAGTTTATGTGAATCTTCATCATACTGAATTCGTTTGAAAATACTGCGTTGGTGCGTTTTATGCTTTTAAAATAGTGGATAGATATATTTCGAAAAACAACCCAAAGGAAAATATTTATGAACAAGTATTTACTAGGATTGACTGCTATTTTATTATTGACTCCGTGCTTAGCGTTAGCTGAACCAGCAATTGAAGTACCTGAGCCTTCTTCACTCGCAATATTTGGTTTAGCTATTGCTGGCTTAATCATCAATAAAATTCGAAAACGATAATTGTAAAATATTTATGTAGAAGACCTAAAATCTGCATATCCAGTTGTTTCGCAGATTTTATGACTTTCTATTAATACATGTACAGCTAATACTCTTTCGAGTAGTTGTAGCTGGGCTTTGGATAAGTAAATAATGTCCAAATCAAGGCTGTATTATTTTTATAATAGCCAGCACAACAAACAATGCCTGTTAACCATCACTCTATTGGAAGCGTAGACCGAAGTAGTAGGCTAAGATATTGGTATTCAATAAATTCCCACTTTTCTATTTTGTGCTTAATTAGCAAGTCTGTTAATTGATTTAAACGTCTATTTTGATACTCTGTCATTATTACATTCCTTGTAAAAGAAGAATTAAAAGCATAGTACAGAGCGTGGTAAATTCAAATAAAAATGAACACCCAGATTGTACTAATTCAAGTTTGCATTAAAAATAAAACCAATAAAAATTTGCCTGTGCTTACCTGACGCAATGGCCTAATAGTGCCTAGGCTTTGGAAAAGTAAATCTATTTGTGTTTTTTTTGGGGAGTGAATTCAGAGTGTTGTTGTGTAATATCTGGTAAATTCCTTGTGTTCTTATGCTAAGAGATTTCCATAACCAAATCTCTTTATAGAACTCCGACATATCATTTAAGTCTTGCTTTGCCTTTTGGTTCACAACAGCAACACCATATGCTTTATGAATTTTTTCTTGAATAGGGGTACTGAGCATGAAATCAGCTAAAATATATGCCGCCTTTAGTTTGTCTGGTGAATCTTTTAAAGTAGGTACAAACGAAATAGTGTCTAACCAAATTGTTGAACGCACATTGTGCGCTATTTTCCAGTTTAGCCCTTTCTTTCTAGCAGTGGCGACTCCGAACCAATATGTTGTTCCATAAAGTAATTCTGTTTTTGTAAAGTCAGCTTCCCCCTCCCAAAAACGATCCTGAGAACAGACATTAGCATACAGTTGTTCAAGGTTACTCTGGATTTTGGGGTTTTTAAACCCTAATGACTTAATCATATTGTCCATGTCATAAATACTTTCGGTGTTATATCCAGCTTTTAATATTGCGATGTAAAAATTTGCTGCAAACTGTGCTTTGGTGAGCGTTATTTTGCATTTATTAGCAGGGTCAAACAACACATCGAATGATTTTGGTTCTTCTACTTTATCGGCATTGTATGCTAATCCGTATGACCCACCTAATAGTGGGATAGCATAACTTTTCCCCATATACTCTTTGTATTTCAATTTTTTTACTGTAGAAAATACTTTGTTATAGTTAGGGATTTTTGAAAAATCTATAGGCAACAACGAGAGGAATAATTGATTATTGCGTTGAGAAAAATAGTTGTGAGTTGGTGTAATTACATCGCAACTTCTCCCTCTAGCGAGTTCAAAAATCTGCTCTGGGGATGACAAATATTCAGGGTAGAGTTCTAAATCAACATCCATTCCCCTTGCTTTAGCGTATGCTTTGAATTCACTCTCCCAAGGCATAATATAGCCTTCCCACTCACAAATCGTCAGCTTTGTTGTTTCGGCACAAAGGGGAAAACTAAGGCTTATAACAAAAAATAATAATATCAATTTTTGAAAAAAAATAATTTCACCCTCAATTACTATTAAATGATATCTTGTATCAAATTGCGATATTTAGACAATAGCACTGTCTACGTATAGTACTTTCAAACATTTTAATCCTAGCTTTAGTTAGCGAAGTCAAAACAAAAAATTAGAAATTGTCCGTTAGAATACAGACACAACACTTAAACCATAATAATAGTATAGAATCAGGCAGGAAAACTCTCAAACTGAAGCACTATCTACACAAGTTTTAGCCCGAAACAGATTTTCTATACGTAGGCATCAAAATAATATTATTGATTTACAAAACTAGCTTTCCCCCAAGCTACCTATAATTGAGTAACTTGACAAAAACAACTAAAGAGCAATGCATTCGCATGCTTCATAGGCTCTAAGCTCATGTTTATCTATAATATTGATTCAAATAAATTTAAGACAATTATACTTCTAAAAAACCAGAGTTTTGAAAAACTTAGTAGCGAGTTGAATTTCTATCGAGAGTTTTTTGCTACGCAATGTAAAATAGCCGTTATAAATAGTGGGTAACGAATGCCTATGAATGAACGTACATTTGTTCATATTTTTAATATTTTTAATATTTTGCAAACTGATAATCTGGTTACCTTTACAGTTAACCGTTTAACTAAATCTTAAATTTACCAAAGGGAAAGGAAAAGTACATTGTCAGATTCTATACAAAAAAACACTGCGTTTAATTCACTTAAAGCATCAATTGATGATTACGCTCCACTATCCCCTGAAACTTGGCATGCTTTGCAGAAACTCTGCAAATGGGTGAAGGTAGCTAACAACGAAACCCTATACAAATCAGGGGATACCCCAGAAACATTTGCCTATGTGTATACAGGGATTGTAAGAGCCTATATTTGTGATGAAGAAGGTAATGAATATAACAAGCGCTTTTTTAGTGAGCGCTCTTTCCCTGGTGCTATGGTCGCTTTATTATTATCTCAGCCATCAACGTTCACCATAGAAGCCTTGGAAGATTCACAAGTTATTCTCATTAATCATAACGGTTATCGAGCACTGCTAAATGATTCTCTAGATTTACAGCGCTATCATATTCAATACTTAGAAAAAAACTGGCTCATTAAACAAGAGCAACGAGAAGTATCTCTGATACAAGAACCTGCGACTCAACGTTATCAACGTTTTTTAGCTGAAAATCCTAACTTAGAAAAACGTATTCCCCTTTTTCATATCGCCTCACACTTAGGTATTACGCCTACGCAACTTAGTCGTATCCGTAATAAATTAAAGACCACAGGCTAAAATCAACTTAAATCAACCTATGTAAAGGCACAGTCATTAAGTGTTATCTATGATACTCAAATGATTTATTTACCTTTGCTGGCATTTATTGCCGGCGTGCTAATAACAGCGCAAACGAGTTTAAATACTCAACTTGGACAACTCCTTAAAAGTCCTATTTTAGCAACTGGAATCGCTTTTACCTCGAGTCTTACCTTTACGCTTTGTATAGTCATTTTTTTTATTAAGCAATATCCAAGTACCGCAATGATCAAGTCAGTTCCCTTGTATTTATGGTTTTCTGGAGGTTTATTGAGTGCAATTGGAGTGGCATTATTTTATTGGCTGATCCCTCAAATGGGAGCGGGGGCCATGATCTCTTGTGCAATGTCAGGGCAAATCATTTTAGCCCTACTTGCCGGACATTATGGTTGGTTTAACCTGCCAGAAAAACCCTTAACACTTCAAACGATAATAGGCTGCATTAGCTTAGTTATCGGGGTTTGGTTAATCAATCGACACTAGTTATCTTTTGATACTAAGTATAAATTTAAAATAAGGAGACATAATTATGAAAACGGCTATTGTAGTTGGTAGTGCCAGAAATAGAGGAAATACAGAGCAATTAAGCCTTGAAGTTTCTTCTCAAATGCCCGCAACACTTTTTAATCTAAATGATTATAAAATTTCCTCTTTTGACTATGAGTTTAATCATGTCGACGATGATTTTTTGATGCTAATAAAAAAACTGTTAAGCTTTGATCGCATTATCTTAGCCTCACCGGTTTATTGGTATTGTGCAAGTGGCACAATGAAAACGTTTCTTGATAGGTTTTCAGACCTTCTTAAGGTAAATAAAGACCTAGGGCGGAAACTAAAAGGGAAACCTACCGCGCTGATCGCCACAGGATGCGATCGAGTTCCAGCGTCGTGCTTTGAAGAAGCCTTTAAGTTATCTTATGCTTACTTGGGCATGACTTATCAAGGAATGCTTTATTGTTGTGTTGAAGATGATATAGATATTTCTAATTACCTATATCAAATTGAACAATTTATCGGAGCGCTGCATGCTGAGTAATAGTCAAATAGAACAATACCTTAAGCGGCTTAACCTTCACCTTGAACATCCCTACCCCTTGCCTTCCATGGCGACACTTATGGCTTTACACCAAGCGCATATGCAGAATGTGCCTTTTGAAAACCTTGATATTCATCTTGATAATAAAATCACTTTATCTTTACCGTTATTGTTTGAAAAAATTGTCATCAACAAGCGCGGTGGTTTTTGTTATGAGCTCAATTACTTGTTTGCCTCTTTACTCACTGCCTTTGGTTTTAAGGTGAGTTTACTCTCGGCGCAAGTATTTGATGGTGACGTTCCAGGTAGAGAATTTGATCATCTCTTATTGCTAGTAGAATATGATGGTTGTTTATTTATATCTGATGTTGGTTTTGGCGATTCATTTATTAGCCCTATAGAGCTTGACTCTGAGCCTGCTGAGCAATTGGGCTATTTGTATAAAGCTACCTATAAAAAAGAAAAATATATTTTATATCGTAAAAAAATTGGCGAAAAGTGGCTGCCCCAATACATATTTTCTTTAACCCCTCACAAGATTGAGGCTTTCAATGAGATGTGCGAATTTCAACAGACTTCATCTGAGTCTAGTTTTACACAAAAATCAGTCTGTTCAATCGCGACTAAATCAGGGCGTTTAACCATTTCAAACGGAAAATTTATTGAAACAACTAATGGCATACGTAGTGAAAAATCAATAGCGAGCAGCAAACATTACCAACAAATATTACAACAAAATTTTGCTATGACATTACCTAACAACACATCTTTATCTCAATGGAATAGGCTAGGAATAACCACTGTTGCTAGCGACTGTTCATAGTGAATTACATATCAGCTTGAACATGAAAAAGGATGTGTGCTAACAATTTAGCACACATCAAATCTATCACTAAGAACAAGCACTTAAAAACGAGTACTAAAAATAATATTCTATTCCTAACTGCAGGTGGTCGTCGTCTTTAACTCCATAAAGTAGATCTTTCTTATCAGTACTCTGCAACAATCTAACATCTAAGCTTACTTTGAAACTTTCACCGAAGCGGCGATTAGCTTCAATGAGAAAGCTGAAGGAATTGTGATCTAAATCTGCCCCTAAACCAATAAGCATTTCGCTGCTTTGCATGTCATTAAAGGCAAGTCGACTACCAAAAAAGATATCGTTTTGAACACTAGCCCCAGACGAGTTTTCGTCACCTTCTCCGCGCGAGTCCCAACCGTATTCAACTAATAGGCCTACATCGGCAAAACTTTCAAATACACCGATAAATGTATATTCAAACCCGGCTTGTGTCGCCCAAAAGTCATCATCATCTGTTGTACGATATATGGTTTCAAACTTCCATAACCAATCATCTATTGTTGCTTGTACATCAAAACCGAATTGGTCCATTTGGTTATAGTATTGGTTAAGTACAACTTTATTACCTTCTGTAACTGGCGTTAATATAGGATCGCGATTTGTTCCATGAAACCAGTAACTGCCAATATCAAAATTGTCTATGCTTTGGCTCCAATGAATAGCCAAATCAAGATGTTTGTCACCTGCCGATGACTGATAACTGATATTGTTGTTATTGACTAATACCGAAGCGCGTAAACGACTTTTTTCGCCGACAAAAGTTCTTTCCCTAAAACCTGGCAACAAATACAAGTCGATAATGCCCCAGTCTTTCACTAATGAAAGGTTTAGCATTAGCTGGCCGAGTTTGTCTTCGCCATCACTGTCTTCAACGCCATCAGTTTGGTTAATAACATCAACAAGGTGTTGAAATTCAGTGACGCCCCAAAATTCTTTGCGAATTCCAGCTCTTAACTCCCAGTCGTCGCTAGCATGAATATAAGACAATTCACGAATGTCACCATGGCTTCGTTCGTTGTCATATTCGTCTTGTCGATAAAAGGGTTTAAACGTAAACGTGTCGCTGCCATTATTCCACTCCCAGTAAAGTTCAGGCTCGATGAAAATAGATGTTTGGCTATGTTCTAGTTGTTGCTCATACTGACCTTTTTCAGCAAAATAGCGTTGTTCAAACCCGACCTTGCCTGAAAGTTCAAACTCGTCAGCAGAAGCTGCTAAAGATAGCAGCATACTGTTTAATCCGAACGCAGCAAACAATGCCGTTTTTTTTAAGTTGTTTACCATATTCATAATGATTAACGTGCACGTTTTAAAGTATTTCGGTTAAAGTCGCTTTCGCTTAAGCCCGTTTTAAACGCATAGTTATCCCATTTTAACTCAGTGCTTTTTCCATTTTGATGGTTAAGCATTAATGCTGAATCTGCACGCCAATATTTACTTAAGTACTGCTTGTAATCGCTATAGGTTAACGTTTTTAAAAGTGAGTTTTTACGGTCATAGAAATCAATTTTTTGCACACGATATTCTACTTTATCAAGCCAAACGATACGCTTGGTATATCCCGAGTTTTCATCTACTGGCACTTGCTCAACCATAAAACTATCAAGGCCATTGATTTGTTCATCACCTAAATAATTGTAGCTGTATTTTTCTAGCTCAAATGAACTTAAATCTTCAAATGAAAATTCTGAGCCCATAAATGGTCCTGATTTATTGCGCGATGAAATACGTTTCACCCGTTTTAACGAGGGTAAATAAAGCCATTGGTCATCATTTCCTACCGCATGGGAAAAACTTAAAAACGAGGTGCCTTTTACGTCTCTAGGTTTGTTAAAAATGGTGAGACTTTTATCGCCATCATCTAATAACTCTAATGTTTTGGTTTTAATTTCACGGGTGCTTTCTTGACCTTGTTTGTTGCGAAGTAACATCAACATATCCGAGGTATTATCAACCCAGCCAATATCACGCTGTTTGGCTTGTGTAGAAATTTCTAAACCAAGCTTTTCAGCTTGCTGTTTTTCTAATGGTGTCGCGTTAGCGCTATAAGATGCGATTGATAAAGCAACGGTAGTAAAAAGACTCGTTATAATTTGTTTATTTAACATAGGGTTCTCCAAAAAATTTATGTAACACTCAGGGTTAACTTGCTGAGTTTGTTGTCGCTAGATCAGCAGTTAAGATATCTAATTCATTCAGCGACTCGGCTTGTTTCTCTTTATCAAGTAGCATCAATAACGGTGGCAAAAAGAAGAAATCAACAACCAAAGCAATGAAAATAGTAATGGCGGTGAGTAAGCCCATATCTGCATTTAAACTAAATGTTGATTGAGCAAGTACTGTAAAGCCTGCAACTAACACTAAAGTGGTGATCCAAAGCGCACTACCAACATTGCCAAAAGCGTAATGTACTGCGGCTTTAGGGTTTGCTTGTTTTTCTCGACGTGCATGTAAATATTTACTTAAAAAATGTACTGTATCGTCAACAACAATACCCAATGTCATCCCTATTACTACCGATAAACTCAAACCTATTTGTCCGTCAATTAATCCCCAAATTCCAAAAGCTATGCCCGCAGGAATCAAGTTAGGTAACAAGCTGATAGCACCGTATCGCCAGCTTTTAAGAGCAAAACCTAACATCACTGAAATCAGTAATAGCGCTAACGTTGTACCAATTAACATACTGTAAATACTACGTTGGCCAATATGAGCGAACATTAAACTCGGGCTTGCAATAATCACTTTGTATTGCCCAGCATTATTTTCAAACCAAGTGTTAATGCGTTGCTCTATTTCAATCAGTTCATTGCTGGTTAAGTTCTCGAATGTCGCGACGACTTTAGCTGAAGACTTATCCACATTAAGTTGATTGTTTAGATCAAGACCGTATGGCAGAGACATCTCGTAGAGTAAAAGGTATTGTGCAGCCATTTCTTGATTGGTTGGTAACTTGTACCAAGCAGGATCGTCAGCATGCATATTCTTGTTTAAACGCTTTAAAGTGTCGGTAATGGTATTTACATGATCGGTTTCAGGTTGGTTGCGCAACCAGTCACTAAACTCGGCGAGTTTTTGTAAATATTCTGGGTTGTTAATGCCACTACTTACGCCAGTTTCTACAGACATCTCTAACAAAGTCATGCCTGATAGGTTTTCTTGCATAAAGTCGGTAGCAGCGCGATACGGAACTGACTTATCGAAGTATTCAACAAAGTTGTCATTCAATTCATTGTTAGGAATAAAAACGGTTGAAGCAATAATTAGTACGCTGGTAAGTGGCAATAATAGCTTTCTTTTCTTAATTACAAAATCAGCTAATGTCGACATCATATTGTGCTTATTTTCTGCAACTTTTTTTACCTTTATTGGTAAAATCGTTAGTAAGGCTGGAAATATGGTTACTGAAAAAACAAAGGCAAGCATCACTCCTAAAGCAACTAAATTACCTAGATCTCTAAAGGGCGGTGAATCAGAAAAGTTCATACTCAAAAAGCCAATAGCCGTAGTGATACTGGTTAAAAATATCGGCTGTAGATTAACTTTTAAGCTTTTTAATATGGCTGTTTTTTTGTCGCTGCCGTGGCGCATTTCATAAAACATTGAAGTCAGAATATGAATACAATCTGCAACGGCTAAAGTAAGTATCATGGTTGGTGCTGATGATGATGGTCCTGTTAGGTAAAAGCCTAACCAACCTGCAATGCCCATGGTTGTTGCAATACTAAGAATAATGATTAATACCGTTGCAAAAGTGCCTGAAATTGTTCTCAACAATAAACCAATGATCACCACAACAATCAAAAACATTAGCGGGACTAACGTTGAACTATCGCCTAAAGCAGCTTCAGTGAAGGCATTATTCATAATAACCATACCTGAGAGATGAACTTCTGTTCCTGGATTGTCAGCCAAAAACTTCGCCTTCATATCTCTAACAAATGTCGCAACTTCTGGTCCTTCGGTATTAGGATCAAGACCCGGTAATTGCACGCTAACGTTTACCACAGAAACATGGCCTTCTGGCGAGACAATTTTATTTACAAGCAATGGTTCACTTAAAGCAATCGCTTTGATTTTACTAAGATCATTAGAGGTAAGGTTAGCAGTGTTCATCACTAAATCTTCAACAATCATGTCATCTTCTTCTGCGAAGGTATATTGAAAGTTAGTAACAGAGTCAACCCGATTTGAATAAGGCACTTGCCAGCTTTGCTTGGTAAGTTCTTTTAAAGCCTGTAGATGCTTTGCGGTAAATACATTGCCATCTTCAGGCACAACAACAAATGATACGTTGTCGCTTTTGTTATATATTTTCTGCATAGACTCGTAAGCAACAAGTTGCGGGTTGTCGTCACCAAAAAATACGCGATAATCACTTTTAAACGCTAGATTTTGCGCGCCTGAAGCGGCAATAATTGCGAACGACAGGCTAACAAGAATAACCCATATCGGGTGTTTCCCTATAAAGCCAAACAGTTTGTCTTTCATGTTCTCTCCATTATGACGAATCGTCACTCTATGTATCAAAAAAAACGGTGCGCACACCGATAAATTATGGGTCGTTTAGCTGACGAATCGTCACTTAAACAGGATTAAAAAACGGTATCAATTACCGCTTTTTTTACTTATAAAACAAATGATTATTTAAATAATCTTATTCACAAAATTTAACTAAAATTGAATTCTCGCCCTTTAGATTTCAATAAGGCAATTTCACTGGGAAACACCTTTTTTAATGCTAGTTCTAGGAAGGTTTTATAGTCTTTATCTTTGGTAAGAGGAAGCCATTGGTAACCATCAAAAAGTAAATTATTTTGGTTGAATAACTCTCTCTCTACCACTAAACCATTACTACCACTGCATTGCTCTACTTCAGCAGACAACAAAGAAATAGTACCAAAGCCCATCGCCCAAGTAGAAAAACACACTTGTTGTAAGTTCATATGATCAGGTATTACAAATTGGTTATTTTTTTCTGCCTCTTCAATAATTCCCATGAATGTACCCATAAGGTTTAGTTCTAGTTTTTCTTGCTCAAGCAACCTTTGCTCACTCGACTTACCATAAACATTTGGGCTTTTTGTGCATTGTACGGTTTTAAATAAGGCAGGATGTAATATCGCATAAATCAAATATGAAATATTAAGCAATAGCATGCGCTCTCTTGCGCAGCCTTGATACTGTGCAGCCCTGCCAAATAAATCAGACATAATGGTAATTGCTTGATTACCAATTGCTAAGAACAAATCTTCTTTGCCAAGAAAATGTTTATAAACCGTACCTTTTGAATAAGGCACAGCAGCAACGACTTTGTCCATAGTGATATTTTCCACACCATGGCTATCAATTAAAGCAATCGTTGCATCAATAATGTCTTGTTCACGAGCTTTTAAACTATGCTCATCTAAAATTCTTGGGGTCATATTTATAGTGACGATTCGTCATTAGGTGTCGATATACTAAATTTTTAATAGATCATTGTCAATAACAAGGATAAAAAAGATCGCTTTGTGATTTTAAAGATTTAAGTATTCATGACATGTTTGTTAAGGGTAGAAACCACTACACTGAAAACATAAAGACTCTTGAATTGAAATTAAAGATCTAGGTCGAACCGCTCACAATACTAAGCGATCCTAATCTGCTTATTTGACTCCAAAAGAAGCTATAAATTTATTCATTAACTAATAATTCAACTCTAGATAAGCCCGTAGACGTTATTTTTGTAAGCTCTGGTTGTTCATAAACCCAGTTATCAACAAAGCTTGCTGACTCTGCTAATTCCTTTTATGTTAATTTATTTTTTAACTTACTTGATTCAGTTGTTAGTTGGTCTTTTTTTGGAACTAGCGTACTCAAAAGAAATAAGTATTTATACTAGTGCATTAAATCACTTTACGATGTATTAGTTAGCGTTCTTGATTGGAACGTTTGTATTATGACTACCTAGGAGTAACGAATGTCTGTCTCAACTTTGTTTTATGTACATGACCCAATGTGTAGTTGGTGCTGGGGGCATCGCCCTCAATGGGAAAATTTACAAGCAGCTTTACCTGAGTCAGTGGTGGTAAAGAATGTGGTAGGTGGTCTTGCGCCAGACAGTGACAAAGTTATGCCACTAGCTCAACAGCAAGCGATAGCCGGTTACTGGAAAAAAATTGAAGGAATGCTTGGCACGCAATTTAATCACGATTTTTGGCAGCAAAATATACCACGTAGATCAACTTATCCGGCTTGCCGCTCTGTCATTGCAGCGCGATGGCAGAATGCCGAAGAAAAAATGATAGAGGCTATACAAGAGGCTTATTATTTAAAAGCCAAAAACCCTTCCGATACTGAAACACACCTTCTGTTGGCAGCTGATTTAGGGCTTGATATTGAAAAGTTTGCAGGAGATTTCAGCTCAGAAAAATTAGAAAAGGCTTTTACCCAAGAGCTGCAACTTGCTCGTAGCTTACCTATAAACGGTTTTCCGTCAATGGTGTTACAACACCAGAGCCAATTAAATGTTATACCGCTTGATTATAAAGATTATCGTGGTGCGATAGAGGTAATAACTGAAATGATTGACTAACATAGTGCTAAGTATCCTCTGAAGCTCACTTTGTCGGATACGCTGTATGTTTCTTTATCTTCGTCCTCATGAACTCTTGGTGTATAAACCTTACAGGACTTTTAATGGTCTTGTTTTGCCACTTTGCTGTCCAATTTATGAGTGAAAAGTCGATCTCTAAACAGTCAGCATTGATACGATATTCCCCACAGATATAAATACGCATTGTTTGACTATAAATATTACCAATTAATCGAATAACCAGACTAAAAAAATGCCAACAGAGCGGTCATTCAGTGTTCATTTTTTAACAATAACTTTGTGCTGTGAAAACAGACGCGCTCCTTAACTAACTGATAATACAATTGATTACTAACTCCCCCTCTTATTTAGGTTACTCGTGAGTCCAGATTTAAGAAGATTTAAGAAGTTTTAAGTTGTTTATTCTCTCTCTCCACTGTAGTTTTTTCACCACTTGAGTAAATGCATGGGAGCAACAAATAAACTTACACTTTAATTACGCATGGCACTATTAAGTGACCTCGTATTAGCAATATAAGTTAGTTTACAACACATAGTTTTTCTAATACCGATAGGATAGATAATGGTTATCAGTTTAAAATTCAAAAGTTTACTCGCCGTCACTTTATTAAGCGGTTTTGCCGCTGCCGCCCCTGACAAAA
>Ga0209396_1005127_pt1 | contig 12481 bp, 9 predicted proteins | sample GOMGulsemesocosm_6_FD_184638 | JGI IMG/M metagenome (GOLD analysis project Ga0209396, IMG submission 184638) | Methane-oxidizing microbial communities from mesocosms in the Gulf of Mexico - GOM8C Gulf of Mexico (SPAdes) (version 2) | ecosystem: Environmental > Aquatic > Marine > Cold seeps...
ACTATGCACCGCAACTAATTCTTATACAACTCAGACTCAGTTTGCCACGCTTCACGGTTATAATCATACAATACCCCTGAGCCGAGTCGATTAATTTCAATAGTGTCCATTTTGTCATAAAAATTACCAGGGAACACAAACGACGCTAATAAAAACTCTTTGTTTAGCCAGTTCGACGGTACAGGTAAAGTATTAATATCCTTTATACGTCTGCTTGCCGATTTACCACGTGTTGTCGCAATCGTCCATCCCCACTGACCAAATGACGGAATATTACGTTGATACTGCTCAACATGTAAAAAGCCCGCTTCTTTCACTGTTTTACCAATACTCAAAAATGCATTACGGGCATGATAAGGCGATGTTGATTGTATTGCTAATGCACCGTCTGCAGCGAGCAATTGACGCACCTGATTATAAAAATAATCACTATAAAGTTTATTTAAATCAGGATGATTTGGATCTGGCAAGTCAATGATAATAGTATCAAACTTAGCGCCTTTATCGAGTAGCGCCTCGATTTTTAAAAATGCATCAGTCGTATACAATGTTAAGCGAGGATCTTGTAATGAACCTTTATTTAATTTTAACATACGCTTTTTGATAGCTTCAGGCGCAGCATAGTCAACTGTATTGGCACCAAACAGAGACAATAGTTCAGCATCGAGATCCACTAAAGTCACCGCTTCGACTGGCCAACGTAATACATTACGCAGTGCTAATCCATCACCACCACCAATAATAAGTACCTTATCGTGACGATTAGATGCAAGCATTGCCGGATAGACTAATAAATCATGATATAGCTGCTCATCCGCACTAGAGAATTGTAAGTGACCGTTAATGAACAAGTCAGTCACTGGTTCAGCTTTGTTTTTCAAATAACGTTCAGTCACGACCACATGCTGATATTTCGTCGACTGAGAGTAAATTACTTTATCTTTATATAACACACTGCTTAGTTGCGCTAACCATCCTGTTCCCAAGGTTAAGATTACCGAAAACAATACAATTAATAACAAGTGACAAAGGAACAATAACTTCGCCCAACGGATCTTATCTTGATAACGCCATAAAAATGCCAGTCCCGCAATAACATTGAATAATGCCGTCCACGCCGCAGCTTCCATAATAGGCAACGACAACATGATAGAAACCCAAATTGCAGCGCCAATACCAGCACCAATATAGTCTGCACCATAGATAGTACCGGCATTATTTTCTAAGAATCGCCCATATACTTGCTGGCGAACCCTTGCGATCAGCGGGATCTCCATACCAATAAAAATACCGAGAATTAAACCGAACACATACGGCATAAATTTAGCAATTTTTTCTAGTTGTTGAGGTAAGTAACCATCAAGCACAACATTACTGGGTAAATTAAACGTCGCCGATAATAGATGAGGTAAGCTATAACTCACGGCTATCATCGCCGAAATAATCAAAATGCAACTCATACCGATTAATGCAATTAACGCTTCTAACCAGGCAAATGCAGTAAAGGCATCTTTAAACCAACGAGCCATAAACGCACCAATCCCCATTGCTACAATCATGGTCCCTATCATGGCATAAATAGCACTTTCAACCGAACCTAATACCCTACCAGCATAATGCGAAAGCAAGTATTCATAAATCAAACCACAGCCAGCAAGTATGATCATGACCGAGATTAATAACGTATCGTGAAACCATAATGTACGTTTACGCTGCTGTGCCTGTTTTGCTTTATTATCACTATTTACAACTGACTGTTCCACACGATGCCTTACTGTATTTTAATTGATGTTGAGAGAATTAAGTCGTAATTTAAAACTTAAAAAGCTCAAACTCAACAACTGTACAGCCCTCATGACGACTGAACTGCATTATTGAATTTGAGCCATATCTATTATTTAAATTAAGCAAACCTATTACTAAATAAGCAATTAGCTACCGAGCAAGGTTGCCATCGTTAAACCAACCGAAAACGATACTGTTGCCGAGATAACCGCAACACCAATGTTCTTTTGGCGAATAACCTCATCGGCAATGCTTACGCCCGACAAGATAACTTTAATGGTAATTAATTGTAAAACCGAAAAGATAACGACACTAACAACAGCAAAAAATGCCCAATACATGAGACTTAAACCAATATTATCGGCAGCATATGGTGCAAGGCCTGTCGCCGCAGTGATCGCTAAGCCAGACCCAATTAAAAACCCAGCATAACGAATACCAACAGCCAGATTATCATCTAAGATAAGCTGTTGCAGGCAATCACCTGTGCGTTTAAATAAGTGCACACGATATTTACTCACTAATAGCATAATAATGTTAGCCACAACAAACGCGGCAATCACCACAGGTAAACCATGCCAACCTTCTGTAAGCACCCAAATCAGCGCAGAACGCACCACAATTGCAACCGTGACAATATGACCAAACTCAACAAACGCGGCAGTCACATTACCTTTAACTATTTCATCGTGCAGACTGACTTTTTGTAATGCCACCTTATCTTGGAAAAAATGACCTGCTTTAATTAGCGCGATCGCTAATACGCCATACCCTGCCATTTGTGTTGCTTCTTCAAAGAGTGAATCAGCAAAATCACCACTGGTGACACCTGTTAATACAATAGCTAGTCCAGCTAAACCAGCCGCAAAACTAATACCAAAAGCAAAGTTATCACGCTTTGCAATTTCATCATTGGCATGTAAATTTGATACCCAGCCTTTGATCATTTTTAAACTAACGAACAAAGCAATGATAATAATAAAATCAATCACCAATGCTTGTGTCGTCCACATCGTTAATCCATCAAACTTGTACATACTTAATCTCCATAACTTATTCTATCTATTTGCTCACGGCGTTCGATATATTCGCTCATGACAGTTCTATCAATTTGTTATAATAGCTACTATTTACCGCGTCTCACACCACGTGATGTACGGCTGCCACTATTACGAAATGACCCCGTATTACTTGTAGCTTTACTACTTGTGAACGACTTTTTCGGTTTAGAATAACTACTCACAGTTTTCGTTGGCGTGTAGCTAGAGCGGCTCAAACCGGCAGAACCTGAACGTTTTTTCGCATAAGGAGAGCTAAATGATTGGCCTTTACGCTGAAAAGACTTGCGAGTCTTAGTTTCAACAGCGGCTTGCTTAGCACTTTGCTTGGGACTGGTATAACGTGAACGGCCATAATCACTGTAATAACTATAACGGCGGTTGTTACTCCAGTTTGAATAATTAACACGACCCGTTAAATCACCAAGCATGCGATACATACCGTACCACTGCCAGAAACTAGTACCGCCACTGCCGCTTTGCCAGTTACCATAATTCGGGTTACCAACCATTTGACTACCCGCACCATAGTCCGAGCCATCGCCCGAACTTCTTTCAGCGATTTGACTAATAGCGCCAACACGTGCGAGGTGACCATCAGACATATCCGCCAACACATTAATTGGATCTGTTAACGCATCATTAAATAAACTCGGACTTGCCGCTTCTTGAATACGAGTAAGCTCATCAAGTAATGAATTAGCATTATCTAACGTGACCGACTCTGATTTAACATCTCTTAAACGCATACCAAGATTCTGATACAAAGGCCCTTGTCGAGTCGCATCTTCTGCAATCAGATTCGCTATACGTGTTAGCTCTGGTTTTTGTTGTTTTAAAACTTGCGCATACTCAGTTAACAGTCTTGCATTTCGAATACTGCCATTGTCAATTGCCGAGCCCAATCTATCAAGATCGCTTTCAACCCTTACAACTTGCTGGTTAATTGTCGTTTGTGTTTGTTCAAGTTTTGATTCACAGCCAGCTAATAACTGTAAAATAAATAACAGACTTATTAACTTCCATGGTTTAATCATTGACATAAATGGTCACCTATCTTGCCTGCCGACTCTAATATAATCAGCCATGACGTTCTGCGAATATCGATTTACACATCTCGTTCTGACTTTCTAATCCTTTGCTACTCTACGTTTTAAGCATCAAAAAATCAATTGGTTATAACCTAGTAAATTACCTATTTTGTAAACGATTATAATCTAATAAACCCGCGTTAATAGGCTGTAGCTGTTGATTTAGTGTCTGGATCACATCACTATGTTGCCAGAATCGAGTATCTGAGCGTCTAACACCATAATCATCTAACCAAGCGGTATAATCCTCAGCTGTTTTCATCGCAGCCAAATGCGCGACGAATACTGGAAGTTTATCGACCTCTACTGTTAAATAAACACTCGGATAGTCACCAATAATACCACTCACAACCGTTAGCGTATCTTCTGCTGGTAACAAATTAGACTCTTCATCGAGTAAACTCGAAATATTGCTGTGCGCTACATTTTTCAATAAGGTATAAACCCGTTTGTTATCACCATCATTCACGAGTAATACTGATACTTCAGGTAACTGATTGACTGGCGAGCCCACTAATTCCATAATCACCTGCATTAATGCTACTTCTTTAACAGGTGTACCTGGTTGTGCTAACGCATATTGGTTGGGTAATACCTTTTCTAAATGCGTCTTCAATAACGAAAAAAGCTCAGTTTTGTGCTTTTGTGTTTTGTAGTTAATATCAGTATTTTTCGCAAAAAAGTGATCGTTATTTTCTAAATACTTTTTGACATTAATACCTTCATCACGATACCAATAATCATGTTCTTTTTGACGGCTTTCTTTTGGCAACAAATTTAAGAAATTAAACTCTGCTTCCATACGTAAAAAATCCATATATAAACGAGTATTTAGCTGATGACCAACATTGCCATAGACGTCAAATCCAGCCACTAGCAAATAATGAATACGCTCAAGTAATGGATAATCAATTAACCAGGCTGTTTTAGGTTCTTGCCCAACAAGCCCTTTAACCACTGTTGCACTATCAAAATGACGAAAGATCGTCAATGCCGCATTATCATTTCCTTTCGGATCTTGACTGGTCGTAGTTAGGTTTTCACCACTCCAAACTAAGTGTAAATCCAATAATGAATCTTTATTAAGCAACTGATTAACCTTACGACTTTTAGCTTCTAAATATCCTTTTTGTGCTTGTGAATATTGAAACCAATTAACCACTACACCAGCATTACTTTCTGATTCAGCAGGTAACCGTAAATGTGCTTTTTGCTGAGAAAGAAAGTTATCGCTATTCAATCCAGCTTGTGCTTCTTGTGTAACAAAAAACACCCAGAAGTGATCATCGATAACATTTAAAGCAATTTGGCCTCGACAAACAGGACCTTTAATAAACCCCATGATGGTATTTTTGGCTTCTTGCAGCATAAATTTATAACGAGACTGTGGTGGTATCGCCTCAAACGTAACAAACGGATTAGATGCCACTTCTGGCTCATAGCTTGGTAAATGATCTACTTCATATTCTGGCTGATAAAATATTTCTTCAAATGTCGACATACGCGCAGCATTAAGCGCATATGGTAAGTGCGTCTTCGCTAAAATAGTCTCACGTTCACGCTGTAAACGATAATAAACACGCTCAATATTAGGGTCATCATACGGACGACGAGTCGCAATAATCTCAATGGGTTCCCCAGGCGGGGTTATCGAACGGACAAGCTTAAAATAAGTGTTATCTAGTTCATTAAAATACAGGTGCGACAAAAACAAATGTTCATAAATATAACGGCTCACCAACTGGTTTTTTAGTGGCGCTTGATTAAACCATTTTTCCCAATATGCTACTTGCACGATATGCTCATCAGACAGCGCTGGTAATGACGACATTTTTGCGCCTTTCATTAACCAAGAGGTTAATATTTTTAACTCATCATTATTTAATGCCGGTAAACCGTAAGGCATGCCACCTTCAGGATGCTGTAATTCATAATCATCAAACTCCCCTATCGTACTACATTGCTGTTCTCGGTTAAGTGAAAAGTCATAACTGTCAGACAACACTGTTGTTGATGCGGTTTCTCCAGTTAACACATCTCGCTGCTTTAGCTCCAAAGAGCGGTACAGCACACTGGCCATTAAGTTTGCTTCTTCAACTTGTTTACGCTCATTCAATACCGCAGAAAATCCTTGCTCACGCCACGCTTGTGTCGTCGTTGCGTCTTTATATAAACGACTTGGTGGTACAGCAAGTAATCGAGATCCACTGTGTAGCAAAGATTTACTTAATCCACGCTCAATACCCTCTGGAGATGTTAGTTTTAACTGACAAGGCGCATCATAGCAACCATGACAAACAACACATCGTTGATTTAACAATGGCTGAACATCATTAAGGTAAGTCGCGGCTTGCGAGCTTGATAGAGGCACCGAGCGATCTTGCACGTCTTCAGCGCCATACATAACATCGTAATTAACCGCGACCACCGCAGCACAACCAGATAAAAGAATAAACAAAACAAAAAAGAAAAAGCGAGACATTAGCATCCTTTCACAACTGATATTTATATATAAAACGTAAACACAGTAGGCTTTATATTAAAAGAAGGTTGATCATGATATACCGAGCCAAGTTACAAATACAAATTGCCTCACTATTTGCTTATATTACCACCTCTGAACACATAAAAAACCAATTCAAGTATATGCTTAAATTGGCTTTATTTTATATTTTAACAAAATCATTTAAATATTACGTCTACTAGCCCATCTATAATCATAAGGTGCTTGTATTCCAAGTGGGATACCAAGCGCCCAATAACCAAGCAAGAATATCGTCCAGCCAATTAACATTGCGATAGAGTAAGGCATCATTAACGCTAATAACGTCATCGCCCGATTTAAACGAACCAGAAGTACGGCCGTAAACAATACAGGAATAATAAACAACACAAAGATAAGCGGTACAATTGACTAAAAAGCGAGTGAATACCAGCAAACTGATTGAGAGTGGGCTTGGATTAGAGGTAGATAAGAATATATAACCAAAAAGTAGAATGTTAAAGCTGTGTAAATTAATTCAACAAATGATTTACCCTCCGCACTTATTAGCCAAACTTAGTTATATTTAGCCATGTATTATTTGCAACCAAATTCTATTGTAACGTGATTAAGCCCCATTTTTATTGTAAGCAAGTGTAAGAGAAAAAATCAATAATACAGGCTCAATAAGCACAAAATTGTAACTTAATCGCTATAAATGCAAATAAATGCAAATAAATCACTTAAATATGCCCAAAAAGAACATTATAAATCACTGTTATTGTCACGCCTAATTTCGTACCAATTACGGATAGGTTACAGAACAATAAATATGTTTATACTCCACGGCAACAATCGTGTGTAGCTAAACCCACACACTCAGTATCAATATAGTTTTAAGGGAGAGGTCAATGCCTAGTACACGAATATTAATCGTCGAAGATGACCACGAAATTGCAAGATTAACCGCTATGTATTTAAACAGCGAAGGTTATGAAACGAAGGTTATTAATGATGGTGCTATAGCCTTGACTGCTATAAAGCAATATCAACCTGGCCTACTTATTTTAGATCTAATGCTGCCAGGTTTATCAGGCATGGACATTTGCGCTCAAGCGAGAACCTTTTTTAAAGAACCCATTCTAGTATTAACCGCTTGTGATGATGAGTTAAGCGAAATTAGCTTATTCAAACTCGGTGCTGATGATTATCTCACCAAGCCAGTGCGCCCACATATTATGGCAGCACGGATCGCAGCATTACTACGCCGCACAAGCAGACAGCAAAAAAGTAGCCCTGACGAAATTGAACTTAAAAGACTCAAAATAGATCCGAGAAGACAGCGTGTTGAATTTAGAGGGAAAGCCTTAGATCTAACCGATTCCGAATATGATCTACTGTTATTATTGACCCAAAATGTAGGTAAAATTATTTCTCGCGAAGAGTGTTGCCAACAACTGCGTGGTATCGACCATGATTTCTCTGATCGATCTATTGATATGCGGATCTCAGGCTTACGCAAGAAACTCAATATTGATTGCTCGACTCAGCAGATCATAAAAACAGTCCGTAACAAAGGCTATATGTTGATCAATGAATAATCGTCTGACTTCACTCTTCTCGCATATTTATATCTGCATCGTAATTGCTATCTGCGCCTGTATTTTGTTAACAGTATGGTTAATGAATATATTCGCTCATCAAAAAGATACCGAGCATTTTTACCAAAATACGATGCAAGTTTATCGAGTGTTGGAGTCCCAACGTAATAGTATATCGATGAATGCAGATGATTTTTATCAACGCGCCGAAGTTGATTTATACAACTACGACATTGAAAAAATCAGCTTATTAAAAAGCTTATCTCCTTGCCAAGAATGCAAGTACATAAAGTCTATTAATAAAGTCGATATTTATATGCAAAAAAGTAACGAATATCTCGCCGTGTACCGGCTCAGCAATGCCATAGCAGCGATCACCATAAGTGAAGATCTTTATGATGATCAACTTAGAAACGGCGTTAAAGACGATCTAATCTTACTTGGCACATTTGCTTTTATGCTTTTTCTTATTGCCCTAAACTTATATCGCCCTATTCGTAAGTTACAACTTCAGATAAATCATTTAGTTGAAATAAATCATACCTTTGGTAAAGGAGATCTGAATGCACGAGTAGATCTTCGAACCACCCCGCTACTGCATGATCTCTCTATTAGTTTTAATGCCATGGCAAAAGCAATTACTGAACGCGTTGATGAAGGTGAAATTTTCGCACAAGCCTTACCTCATGAAGTAAGAACACCGCTTAGCCGCATACAACTAGCCGTCGGAATCTTGAAACGAGATATAAGCGGAGATAAACATACAGAATTACTGGATAGTATCGATGACTATGTCGATGACATGGTTGAATTGTCAGAGCAGATAACCACGTTTTCACGCGTCAGCGCTAAACACTCCCATTATAATGATAACGCACAATCCATTATAATAACCGATTTCATTCAATCTCGAATCGCGCTATATCAGGTACCTAATAGTATAAAGGTAACTTATCGAGCTGATGATAAAATAACAATGACGACTAGCCAGATGTGCTTACGCTTAGCATTTGATAACTTACTAAAAAACATGTTGAATCATGCGCAGTCAGCTGTTCAGGTAAGCATTATTCAACTTGCTAGCACCATAAAAATAACAGTCGAAGATGATGGTCCAGGTATTCCTCCCGAAAACTATCATCAAATTTTTATTCCTTTTGCTCGCTTAGATAAAAGCCGCAGCCGTAAAACAGGTGGTTTAGGACTTGGTCTATCAATTGCGAAAAGTGCTTCAAAGCGCTTAGAAGGTCAAATAGTCGTATCAAAAAGTCAACTTGGCGGCGCTAAATTTGAGCTTATAATCCCTGTACACAAAAATGTACTGCCACCCTATTAAAGGTGACATAATGAGGGTTAATTGGCACAGTGAAGTAATAGTCTATCCACCGATTTTTTTGGTGTTTTTGCGATTTTCTGAACTAAATTAAAGGGGATATCAACTAACTGGGTACGTGATTTTATTTCATTTAACATCACTAACCAAAGCTTCGTTGTCATTTCCGAATCAAATAATGCTCGGTGAAAACCACCGCCTGACGGTATATTTGTATACTTAATCAGTTCACCTAATTTATGGCTCGGTGCATCTTGAAAGATACGCCTTGCCACCAATAATGAACAACTGAACTCACCATCATACTCGCGACCGATTAGCGCTAATTCCGCATCTAAGAAACGTTTATCAAATGATGCGTTATGCGCAACCAAATTATAACCCTGAATAAAATCAGCAAAACGATGCATCACCTCTTCACAAGGCGCAGCATCTTCTAACATGCTATTAGTAATACCAGTGTAATTAGCAATAAAGCCACTCACTCGTCGGCCTGGGTACATCAGTTCTTGAAAGCGTTCAGTGATCTCACCATTTTCTATCTTCACCGCACCGATCTCAATCGCACGGTCACCCATATTAGGTGATAATCCGGTAGTCTCGAAATCTAATATAATCAGGGTGTCAGCGTTCACTATCATTCTTTCTTTCTCTCTCTTTGTAGCCTATAAGCTGGCAGTAAAGTATAAAACAGTATGCTAACACAAGCGATCTATGTCTACACTAGGGGTAATGACTGTTTTAAAAGAGGGAACTGTATGTCAATAACACCTCTACGTGGTGGTCAATTATATCGACCTTCAACACTATCAAAGCTTGCTGCCGACTGTAAATCAACTAAGCACCTTCAACCATTAGATCAAATTATTGGTCAAGATCGTGCGCAACAAGCCGTCGAATTTGCCATGTCGATTAAAGAAAAAGGCTACAACATTTATGCGTTAGGTAACAATGGTCTAGGTAAGCGTACCATGATATTACGGTACTTAAATCGTCATGAACCTAACGACAATAACAGTGCCGTATTTGATTGGTGTTATGTCATTAATTTTGATGATGCTCGCCACCCTAAAGTGCTAAAACTACCTGCAGGAGAAGGACATCAATTCAAAAAAGATGTTGAGAGTCTGATACATCGATTAGTAAAAGCATTACCGATGGCCTTTGATAATGAAATCTATTTCACCCGATCCGATAAGTTAAAGAGCCAGCTGGAAGAAAAACAAGAGGCGGTACTGCAAGACTTAACCAAGTCAGCAAAACAACACAGCATCAGCCTATCACTCACAGCACAAGGTGATTACCAACTCATTGCGGTTGATCCCAAAGGTGAGGCCTATACGGAAGAAGGTTTCGATCAATTAACAGACAAAGAAAGAAAGCATTTTGAGAGTAATATCTCTGAACTTGAAAGCAAATTGCGTGACATAATCCGCCAGTTAACCATCTGGGAAGAAGAGTATACTGATAAAAGTCAGAAGATGGATGAACAAATCGCACTCGAAGTATTAGTACATTGCACCACGCCTTTAAAAGAAAAATATAATCATCTTTCAGAAGTTAAAGCACACCTCAGTGCGATGAATAAAGACATACTCACTAACCTCGAAATATTTGTAGAAGGCAGTGAGGATGATATTTCATTAGCTTATGCAGCGTTAGATAAAAAAATGCCTCGCCGCTATCAAGTCAACGTCTTGGTTTGCCAAGAAGCAGATTCCTTTCCTATCGTGGTAGAAGAAAGTCCTAACTACCATAGTATTTTTGGGTATATTGAAAATGCAACATTTAAAGGCACTGTTTTTACCGATGCCTCATTGATCCGCAGTGGCAGTTTACACCGAGCCAACGGCGGCGTATTGATGATCGACGCGGTTAAAGTCCTTGAGCGCCCCTATGTTTGGGACGGGTTAAAGCGAGCCTTACGCGCCAATAAATTAAACCTAAGCTCACTCGAAAGAGAAGTCAGTTTATCGGGTACTATCTCGTTAGACCCAGAACCGATCCCACTGTCAGTTAAAATTATCCTCTTTGGCGATTATGAAACTTACCAGCTTCTTCAGCAATATGACCCTGAATTTAAAGAGCTGTTTCGTGTGACGGCTGACTTTGAAGATGTGATGCCGAGAAGCGATATTGCAGAAGCGCACTATGCTCAGTTCATTTCGAGCATCGTGCATGATAACGCTATGTTGCATTGCGATCGAAAAGCCATAAGCAGGATCATTGAATACAGCTCTCGTCAGGCTGAAGATCAAGAAAAACTATCGTTACATTCGCTTGATATAGCCAACCTATTACGCGAAGCAAACTACTGCGCACGCTTAGCTAATGCGACGCTGATCAGGCAACATCATGTCGAACAAGCGCTCTCAAATAAGCAGCAACGTGTCGGTCGACTACAAGACTACCTATTACAAAGCTTTATCAATGGCTCTACGTTAATCGATATCAGTGGTAAAAAAATTGGCCAGATCAACGCCTTGTCCGTCATTAGTACCTCCGAACATCAATTTGGGATCCCCGGACGAATAACCGCGACCGCCTCATTTGGTGAAGGAGAAATATTTGATATAGAACGTCAAGTGAAACTCGGTGGGAGTATACACTCTAAAGGCGTCATGATCTTATCTGCCTATCTTGCCTCTGCGTTTGGTCAAACCGCCAAGATCCCACTCACGACACGTTTAACCTTCGAACAATCTTACGGCCAAGTCGACGGTGATAGTGCATCACTAGCGGAATGTTGTGCGATCATATCCGCTTTTTCTAAATTGGCATTACGTCAAGATATCGCGATCACGGGTTCGATGGATCAGTTCGGCCATGCTCAACCCATAGGTGGTGTTAATGAGAAAATAGAAGGCTTCTTTGACGTGTGTTCAGCAAAAGGGTCACTCGCCACTCAAGGTGTGATCATACCACAAGCTAATGTCCATAATTTAATGCTACGCTGTGATGTCGTCGAAGCCATTGAGAATGGGTTGTTTCATATCTGGGCAATTGATCATGTAAAAGAGGCAATTAATCTACTAATCAATATCGTAGCAGGTTCCAGTGATGCTGATGGGAAATATCCTGATAGCTCAGTATTTGGTATTACTCAATTCCGACTTAATAATTTGCGTGAA
>Ga0209396_1005131_pt1 | contig 12468 bp, 8 predicted proteins | sample GOMGulsemesocosm_6_FD_184638 | JGI IMG/M metagenome (GOLD analysis project Ga0209396, IMG submission 184638) | Methane-oxidizing microbial communities from mesocosms in the Gulf of Mexico - GOM8C Gulf of Mexico (SPAdes) (version 2) | ecosystem: Environmental > Aquatic > Marine > Cold seeps...
TCTGTAGTAGCGCGTAACCCAGCGCTAATGGCTCAATTTGATAAAATGGTATTAACTGTTGCTGGTAGTTACATCAGCCCTGACGTTAAATTAGAGGGTACAAGTGCACCAGCTCATACAGATCCAAACGAACTAGATAGTGACAATATTGGCCCTGCAGCAGTAATTCCAGCAGCATATTTTGTTGCACCAATTAACGATAAAGTAGCTGTAGGTTTTGGCGTTTTTTCTAACTTTGGTTTAGCGACAGAATTTGATGAAGATTATGCTGCAGGTCAAATTGGTGGTGAAACATCAATCACTACAGTAAACTTTAATGCCAATGCATCTTATCGTATAAATCAAAACTTTACTGTAGCCGGCGGTCTTAACCTAGTTTATGCAGAGGCTGAGTTAATTAGAAACTTTGGTGAAACTGCACTTCCTTTACCAAGAGAGACTATAGCCGCTGATTTATCAGGTGATGATACGTCTTTTGGTTGGAATATCGGTATGGCATATGAAATCAATGATGAAAATCGTTATGGTTTTAGCTACCGCAGTGAAGTAGATTTAGGTTTTGAAGGCGATTATAGCAACGGTTTACCACCAAGCTTAGGTGGTTTAGGCGGTGAAGTAGTTCCAGGTTCTTTAGACTTAACATTACCTGCTATTATGGAGTTTTCAGGCTTCCATCAGGTGAAAAAAGATGTCGCCGTACATTACAGTATTATGTGGACTGGTTGGAGCAGTGTTGAAAAACTGGAAGGACTTGTTGAAGGCTCAGATACACCTGTATTTGCTAAAGAAGAAAACTTCTCAAATGCCATGCGTTATGCAATCGGTGCAACATATGATTACAATGAAAAAGTAACATTACGTACTGGTATTGCTTACGATGAAACACCAACTGATCAAGATCATTTAACGATTTCTATTCCTGACACTAACCGTATTTGGGTGAGTGGTGGTATGAACTACTTATTAGATGATAATTCATCTGTAGATTTAGGTATTACGATTGTTAGAGGTGGCACTGAAAACTTTACTGAAACTGATGATTTAGGCCAAGAATGGGGCTTTGAAACATCTGGCGGCGCATATATCTTTGCTGCACAATATAACTATGCTTTTTAATATTAAATAAAAAGTTAAAGAAATAAATACGCGAATTTATTTCTTTTTAAAAAGCCCTCAAACATAAATGTTTTGAGGGCTTTTTATTTTACTTATAGGTTGTAGAACCTAGCTTTCTTGTTCATTTTTATTAATTGTTACAATCCTTTGTGGGAAAGGAATTTCAATATTCTCAACTTTTAACGCATCAAACACGGCCAAGTTAACCTGTAACTTAGTCGCAATTAAATCTGTAGTAGGTACCCAATAGCGATAGCTTATAGAAATGCTACTATCTGCAAAGTTGTCTATGCCAATTTGGGCTTTTGGCTGTTGTGTAACGGCTTCTATACTTTTTAAAGTTTGCGCTATTACAGAAATCGCTTTATGCGGATCACTGTTATAGGCGATGCCAACTTCACCTTCCACTAAAGAATTTGCAAAAGAGTTATTGATCACTTCACCCACTAAATGTTTGTTAGGTACTGTGATCTCTACATTATCTTCATTACATAAAATAGTTACGCCGAGTTCAATAGATTTAACTAAACCTGAGACTTCGTTTACTTGTATGGTATCACCCACTTTAAAAGGTCGAGTTGCGATGATTGCTAAACCAGCACCGTAATTTGAAAGCATGCCTTGAAGTGCTAAACCCGCACCTAAAGATGCAGCACCTATGGCTGCAACAAAGGGCGTAACACTTACGCCTAATTTTCCTAAGGCAATAATCACCACCATAGTAATGAACAAAGCTTTAACAACATTACTAACGAATGTGCTTAGAGTGATATCTATTTCATGCTTTTGCATTAATTTAAAAATGAACTTAGACAGTTTTTGCGCTATCCAAATACCGATTAATAAAATAAATAATGCAGCGACAACTTGAAAGCTGTAGGTTACTAAATACTCCATAACAAGCGCATACATTCGCTCAAATTCTTTTATCTCAGATTCAATCATTTTTCATTCTTAATTGTTTATTCATAAGTGAAAATATATCCAAATTAATTGGTTATATAGGTTTCGTTTTATTAACACAGAATATACACTGACAAAAAACGATTGCCAGAAATTTCTGGTACTAAAATTAGACTTTTAAAAAAGTGTCTCTCATGAAAAATAAAACCTTACTTTCTCTGGCTATTTGCGCATCATTAATGGGTTGTGTTGAGTCAAAACTTCAAGAAACAGCTGCAGTAGAACAAAAAATTCAATTATCTGAAAATAAAAAAATAGAAAATATAGTTGAAGCATACTTTGATGAAGGTTTAGCGTTTAGTCCAATATCAGGTACTTTTGTTGGCCAACCTCAATATAACGACCAATTCTCTCCGCCGATCAGTGCTGAAAATCGCGCGAAAGAATTATCTTTTGTTAAAAAATATCAAGATAAAATCAATAAAATAAATATTAATAAATTAACAGGTCAGGCATTGCTGACTTATGAGATTTTTTCTCGAGATTTAGAGATAGCAATTGAAGGTGATAAATTTTTAGATCATTTATTACCGATTGATCAAATGGGCGGAGCACACAATACATTTGCGGGTTTAGGTTCAGGTCAAAGCGCGCAACCATTTGCCACTGCACAAGATTTTAAAGACTTTACCTTAAGAGCTGAAGGTTTTGTTACTTGGCTTAAAAGTGTTCAAGTGGCAATGAAACAAGGCACAGAGCAAGGTGTGGTATTACCAAATGTATTAGCGCTTAAACTGTTACCACAATTTAAAGCACATGTTGTAACTGATTATACAAAGTCTGTATTTTGGATGCCAGTTGCCTCTATGGCAGATAGTCTGACAGAGTCAGAACAAGCAAAAATCAAGTCTGACTATCAAGATATGATTTTAAATAGCTTAGTACCTGCATATCAAGAAATGGTGACATTTTTAGAGCAAGACTATTTACCTAAAACACGCTCAAGTGTGGGTTATAGTGAATTACCAAATGGTAAGGCTTGGTATGAATATCAAATTAAAACAAATACCACTTTAGATTTAACAGCCGATGAGATTCATGAAATAGGCTTGAGTGAAGTATCTCGTATCTTAGGTGAAATGAAAGAAGTAAAAGAACAAGTAAACTTTAAAGGTGACTTAGCTGCATTTTTTGTTCATTTAAGAGAAAGCGATGAATTTTATTATGATACACCTGAAGAGTTAATTGCAGCTTATGAGCAAGTTAAACAAAAAATAGATGCAAGTTTACCTCAGCTATTTGATGTGGCGCCAAAAGCAGATTATGTTGTTAAAGCTGTAGAAGAGTTTAGAGCCGCATCAGCTGCAGGTGCTTCTTACCAAGGGCCAGCGCCAGATGGTTCTCGCCCAGGTATTTTTTACATCAATACCCATAACTTAAAAGCACAGCCCAAGTTTTTATTAGAAACACTATCAATTCATGAAGCGGCGCCTGGTCATCACTTCCAAATAGCATTACAACAAGAAGTAGAATCTTTACCACGTATTCGTAAGTTTGGTGGCTATACAGTATTTGCTGAAGGTTGGGCACTATACGCAGAAAGCTTAGGTAAAGAGCTGGGTTTATTTACTGACCCATATATGTGGTATGGCCGTTTAGTTGATGAGCAGTTACGTGCAATGCGCTTAGTTCTAGATACAGGTTTTCATGCAAAAGGCTGGACTCGTGAGCAAGGCATTGAATATATGAAAGCGAATTCATCTATGGCTGCTAGCGATATTGAATCTGAAGTAGAGCGTTATATTGCATGGCCTGGTCAAGCATTATCATATAAGCTTGGGCAGTTTAAAATTCGTGAGTTACGCGAGTTTAGTGCTAAAGAGTTAGGTGATAAATTTGATGTTAAACAGTTTCATACTCAAATCCTAATTGATGGTGCATTACCTATGCCTATCTTAGAAGCTAAAATAAAGCGCTGGGTAGCGAGTCAAAAAGTATAAAAATAAACCTGCTACGCAGATTTATTAAGGCTACTTCGTTGCAAATAAATAATGAGAAGAATAAAAGGCTTCTCATAAAAAACACCTCATTATCATCGCTGATCTTGAGGTGTTTTTTATTAATTATTTTTGGCAGTAAAGAGTTACCCTAGAGCTAGCCAAAAACCGACACCTATCATTAAGCTTCCAGCTATGCGATTCATCCATTTGATGTTATCACCACGGCTTAAAAAGAGTCTTAAGCTTTTACCGCCAGTCGCATAGGCCATCATACTGGTAAATTCAGTGATCATAATAACGCTAAGCAGCATCATTAATTGTGGTGCTACTTCGCGCTCTACGCTAATAAAAGGTGGTAATAAAGAGATCATAAACGCCCAACCTTTAGGATTGGCTATAGCAGTAACAAACCCTTGAATAAATAAAGATTGTCGGCTGACATCCTGCTGTTGAGTTTCATCAATAATCATTTTTCCTTTAGCACGCCACATATTGATACCTATGTAAGCTAAGTATGCGCCGCCGACCCATTTTAATAACTCAAAGATATCAGGGTAATTGAGCATTACACTAGCAACTCCTAAAACAGCAGCAATCGCAACCAATGCTACCCCAATAAGTTCTCCTATCATCATCCACATAGTACGGCGTACACCTATGCTCATGCCTAATGTCATAGCAAGTGTCATACACATGCCCGGAGTGATAGATACAAAAAAGAATGTGGGGATAAATACCCCAAGTACAGCGAAATCAAGCATAAGTGTGGCTCTTCAAAGGTAAAGGCTTTAAAAATAAATAACAAAGTCTAGTTTAATTAAATATGCGTTATTTCAGAAGTGAATTTTTGAATATTTTAACTACACTTTAGGAATATAAAATCGCACTGGGTAAAAATAGTGACTGATACTTTTTTATTCACAGATGAGCCTGAAGAAGAAACTCCTAATGGTGAACCATGGAAAGTTTTAATTGTTGATGATGAGCCTGATATTCATGAAATGACTAAACTGGCTTTAAGTGGTTTGCAGTATAAAGATAAGGGGTTGAGCTTTCTTCATTGTTATTCTGGTATAGAAGCTAAAAAGTTATTAGCAGAAGTTGATAATATTGCAGTCATTTTATTAGATGTGGTAATGGAATCTAATCATGCAGGTCTTGAAGTTGCAAAATTTTTAAGAGAGGAGCTTAAATTAAAATTAGTTAGAATTATTTTACGTACTGGTCAGCCTGGTACAGCGCCGGAGTCAGATGTTATTCAAAACTATGATATCAATGACTATAAAAATAAAACAGAATTAACCTATGGTAAGCTGCAAACCAGTATTATTTCGGCATTACGTTCATATCATGACTTATTAGACTCTGAAAGCATTCATCATGCTTTAGCTAAAATGAAATTTTGCATGGATGCGTTACTACAGGTCTCTTCAAGTGATAATTTTTTTCATGCTTTAGCACTCTCGTTACCAGCCACTTTACCCTTACTTCAGCTCTTCCCAAAAGGTGCAATTGAATTTGCTATTTTAGTTATAAATAAGCATGAGCATCACTTTTTAGAACAAAGTGATAATTTTGAAACTCATTGCTTTAGTCACTTTTCAAGCTTTATAAATCAAGTTGATGAAACACATAAAAATTTATTTTTTAATGGATACTCTATTCATTTTATTTTCAGTTCAAAAGAAGGTGAGAAAATATTACTTTTATTGAGTTATAACGAACTGACTGATATTGAAGAGCAAAGTATTTTAATGAGCTTTTCATATGATATTAGTATTTTGTGTAGCAATGTCTGCCTTAAAGAATCATTGGCTAGCATTAATTCTGATCTTGAATCAAAGGTCTCAGAGCGTACCTTTGAATTAAAAAACGCGACTAAAAAAGCTGAGCAAGCTAACTTAGCTAAAAGCCAGTTTTTATCAAATATGAGCCATGAAATTCGCACTCCTATGAATGCAATTTTGGGTTTTACTCAGTTAATGAAATTATCTGAAGGTGTAAACTCAGACCAAGCTGATACGTTAGATAAAATAATGCAGGCTGGGCAGCACTTACTTGAAATTATTAATGATGTTTTAGAAATTTCAAAAATTGAAGCCGGAGCAATGACGCTAAAAAAACAACCTTTTGAGTTGATTTCTTTAGTGAATGACATTAATCAAATGTTTACTTTAAGGTGCGAGCAACAGAACTTAATTTGGATATTTGATAACCAGTTAAAACAAGCTGAATATGTGGTTGGCGATCAAGGGAAAATACGGCAAATATTAATTAATTTATTAAGTAATGCGGTTAAGTTTACCGAAAGTGGTGAAGTTACATTAAAACTTAATCTTATTCAGGGAATATACCAATTTGAAGTGATAGATACTGGACCAGGTATATCTGAGTCTGAACTAAAAACACTCTTTACGATATTTACGCAAGGTAAAGCAGGGGAAGATAAAGGAGGGTCGGGATTAGGGTTAGTGATCTCTTTAAAACAAGCTAAATTAATGGGAGGAAACCTAGTTGTTGAGTCAACTTTTGGTAAAGGTTCAAAATTTACTTTTACCACACTATTAGAGCCGTCAGACGTTAAGTTGATTCCAGAGAAAGAGCGAAAGCTAGTTAAAATTATATGCAAACCACAAAGGCAGCTTCGTGTACTTTCTGTAGATGATAATCCTAATAATCGAGAGGTTTTAGCTAAATTATTACACTCCTGTAATATTGAAGTGGTTGAGGCACAAGATGGTAGGGAGGCTGTCGAAATATTAAAAAATCAAGTATTTGATATCGCTTTTATTGACTTATTAATGCCTGTAATGCGTGGTGATGAGGCGATTGAAGTAATACGAAAAGAGCTGGAATTAACAAATTTAATTTGCATTGCAATATCCGCATTTAGTTTAAGTCATGAAATTAAACATTTTCATGATATTGGCTTTAACCAGTTTATTGCTAAACCTTATCACTTCTCAGAACTGTTCAAATGTATTTTACAATATTTCCCTAGTGACTTTGATTCCATTTACGAATCTCCTGAAAATGAGTTATCTAATGCTGGTGTTACTGATTTTAAATTAACAGATTACGCTTTGACTGAGGAGTTAATTGGCAAACTCAAAACCGCCGCTGCTATTAATCGCTTATCTCTTGTTAAAAGCTTATTAGCTGATTTAGCAAAAGCGCAGCCAGATAAAAAACCGTTAACAGATCACTTATTAGGTTTTATAGATAACTATGATATGGATGGTCTTATTGGTGCCATAAAGGAGCTAAATCATGACTGAATCTGATATTGATATCTCAGGTGCAAAAATACTCATAGTTGATGATAAAAAAGAAAATTTAGAGCTGCTAACTGAAATATTAGAAGCGCAAGGATATGATATTGCTTTTGCCCAAGATGGATTAAAAGCCCTTGAGGTTGCGACGATATTTTTACCAGACTTAATTTTACTTGATGTAATGATGCCCGGAATTGATGGTTTTGAAACCTGTCAGAGAATGAAGCTAATTACGGATTTAAGAGATATCCCTGTGATTTTTGTAACCGCAAAAACAGATATTAGCGATATAGTTGAAGGTTTTAAACTTGGCGCAATAGATTATGTGACTAAACCTATTAGGCATGAGGAGATAGTGGTTCGTGTTGCAACCCATATTAAATTACGCCGACTATTTACCATTAGAGATGATTTGATTAATCAATTACGAGATAAAAATTTAGAATTAAAAGAGCTTGCGATCGCTAAAGATAGAAAGTTAGAAGAGACAGAAAAAATGAGTCACTTAGGAGAGCTTGTTGGTGAGTTAACCCATGAGTTAGGTACGCCATTAGGTATTATAAATACAGCTGTTACCACAGTAATAGAAAAGAATACAGAATTAGAAAATGATGTTAGACAGCAAAAACTCTCTAAATCGGCACTAGATAAGTATCTATTAATATCTAGAGAAAGCTTTGATATTTCTTTATCAAATGTCAGATATGCCAATCAGTTAGTCACAAGCTTTAAAGAGATTATAGTTGGTGAGTTTAGTGAAGCAAAAATAAAATTTGAATTAAAACATTTTTTAGAAGATATCTTCTTTTTGATGATGCCAAAAATAAAGCGCAGCCCACATAATATTGAAATTAACAGTCCTAGTAATATCATTTTAGATATGCAAGGAGGCGCTTTGTCACAAGTATTAATTAATTTAATCAATAATGCGCTTAATCATGCATTTAGCGATGAAATGAGGGGGGTAATTCTCATTAATGTGTCTATTAAATTAGATACTGTGATTATAAAAGTGAGTGACAATGGAAAAGGAATAAAGACAGAGAACCAGGCTAAAATTTTTGAAAAGTACTTCTCTACAAAAATGGGAGAAGGGGGCAGTGGTTTAGGTTTGTTTATTACCCAAAAGCTAGTTGAACAAAAACTCAATGGTGAAATTAAATATGAAAGTAATAAACCCCAAGGAGCTTGTTTTTATATTTACCTACCTTATAAGAAATAATAACGGTTTGATATTTAAGCTCAAACCGTTACTTTATTTTTGCTTTAAGCTGTATTTTATAGTTTCAGCTTTAGATGGAAATATTTTAAATTATCTGAGAATTCTTCATTTGAATTGCCTTGATAATATTCAATGTAATCATCATATTTATTAGTAGTAGCGCTTTTAATTATTCTAATATCAGTGGTTTTAATATCACTATTTGGAGTAACAATATCTTCAAAACCGACAAGCTGAACTGAAGAAGCTAATTTCCCTTTAATTGGACCGTATAAAGTCCAAGAAACTGGAGATTCAATATCTGTTTTTTCAGGTGTAAAATCATAATCAAATGAGATTTCAATTAATGGGTAGCCTGAGACTGCACTGTAATCATAAGTACCATCGGCTGCTAATTCAGAAAAATTTTCATTATCTATATTAGGTTCTTCTAGTTCAGCTGCAACTGTAAAAGCATCATTAAACATAGTCGAGTGTATTTGATGGTAGCTACCGAATTCAGAATAGCGAAACATAGAGTCTATTATTTCAAAAACATGATTTGATTTCGAGTGGTAGCGAGATTCAGAAATATATTCATGACTATTAAAAACGGGTAATGTTTGAACATTTTGATCAACTTTATCATGGAAATGTTCACCTTCTAAAAAAACTTGATTCATTTCAAAGCTAGCATGCTCCAGAGGCAAATCAGCAACATAAGCATCTTCAAGTGCTGAAGTTTGCCATAATAGCTCTTCATTACTGCTGAAGTCATCTAATAGGCTTGCAGCAACACTTGTATTACGGTTTATATCTAAGCCCTTTACAGAAATTGACTGTACAGGCCATAGAGCATCACTATCTCTACAAACTTCAACACCTTTAAAAATCGTTGTTTTAGGATCTATATTTTGCCATTCGTTATAACTGAAAGAGGTTGAAACTGACTCAATTTTATCAAAATATCTATGTGCCAATTGAATATCTTGGGTATTACATTCACAGCTAGCATCGTCCTGTATACTGTCGTATTTTGCACTATAGCTTACTGGTGTTGTAGTTTGTGCTTGATAATAACTAATGATGTCTAAGCCTTCAGCTGCTTCACCCTGTTGTGTTTTAGCTACAATAGTGTAATTAATTTCTTTTTGTGCTGTTGTAAAACTCACTAGGCCATCTGCATTTGCTGAGTACTTTTCAATAAGCTCCCAATTAGCATCTTGTAAATGTACTTCATACTGATTAAAAGGCGTTTTTAATCCACATTTATTGCTTAACTTTGCTGATAAATTAAATTGATACTCCGATGGCTCAGGTGTTTTATCTGAGCTCGATTCTGAACCACAAGCTTGTAGAAGTAATAATGGAACTAAAATTATTGGGGAATGCTTTAACATTTAACAGCCTTTAAATTAGGGTAGTATGTATATTTAAAATGATGATTTAGGACGAACTAAATTCTGTACTAGACTACCGTCTAGCGTACTTAACCAATCGCTTGTTAATACAGCTGTTTGATTATTTACTTGAATTACTTTTAATGTTTTTGACGTATCAACTGAGCTAAGCGGGAAAGCCTTACCATTGATACCTTGCATAAATTGTTGCTTAACAAGCTCAAATTTATCACCGACTTTCACACCTTGTTCTTCGCCAATGTTTATGACTAATTGGCCATTATCACTGTGAATAATCTGTGGCAGACTCTGTTGGCAGCTTAGCTCGTCATTTATATCAATCACTGCACTATTGATTGTATGCAATATGGTGCGACCATAATCAGAGCGCCAAAAAACACTATTGTTGGTATCTACCATATGGTTTTCTTGATATTGCCAATTTGCTTCGCCGTGATAGCTTTTTTGTATTATCAGCTTGCCCTTAATTGCATCATACAAATAAATTTGGAAGGTAAAGTTACGTCTTAACAACACATCATCAATTAAGAGTTGATCTTTCACTTGCTCAAATAAGCTTATATCTCTTATTGCACCAAATAAAATAAACTGGCTATCGTGCTCAGTTGCTAAATAGCTGCCGACATCTTTTAAGTAACGCGTATTTATAGTGCCAAGTGAGCCGTCAGGCATAAATGCTTTATTGAGTAACGAACTAACGTAGACACTTTCTTGTGTATTAAGCTGCATTTCAAAGCGACGACTCGCTTGAATGCCAATATCAAAAATAGCGCCTTGAACTGCTTGATTTGGTTTTAACAGGGGAAATTGAGTCAGTAATAGTGATTTTGCGTAAGGATCGTTTTGACAGCCAAATAAAGGCTTTATATCTACATTAACTATGATAGAAAGAATATCGTTATTAATAGATTCGCTGAGTATTTTTACGCGCCTAATGTTACCTTCGCTACGCAGTACTGTTTTGCTGCTTTCTAACAAGCCATCTAAAACGATATCTTCGACTTGAATGTAGCTATTACTTTGCATAGCAGCATTGGCTATGGCATGTTTGATTGTTTCTGTTCTTATGGTTTCAAAGTTAAAAGCGCCAATACGTTGCTGAGCAGTTCCTTGATACCAAGTTGCAAAGCTTTGATTGCTAAATAGTGCTAAAAATACAATTAAGCTTTTTAGTGTTGATCTGAGTGAAAAGATCATAGGGTTTCCATTAATCAAGAATACTGAAAATTTTACCAATTAAAGAAGGATCTTGATTATCTTGCATCTCACCTACACCACTGTATTCGATATGCGCATTACCGACTTTTACAGAGCTGATTGTATTATGTAAGCTAATATCAGTTGAGCGTATTTCACCAGAAAAGCGAATAAACTCTTCCCCAGTATTAAGTGTGATCCACTTCTCACCTGCAACAATTAAATTACCATTATTACGTACTTCAGTGACATAAACCGTGATATCACCTTTTAGAGAGTTTTTCTGTTTTGCTTTTGCTTCACTATTAAAGTCTTTTGTTTGTTCATAATCAGCATTTAAGTCATTTTCACCTAATCCGATAGGGCCAATATTAAGTGATACAGGTTTTAACTCAAAACTGCCTTTTTTATCTGATTTGTAGTTGATTGATTTATTAGCTGAAGTACTTTCGTCAACCTGAACTAAAACCATGTCACCAACACTATACTGGCTACTCGCTTGATAAATATCTACCGCATTATGAGGATTAAATAATGAACCTGACGGCAGCTGAATGGTTTCTACTGATGCATTTCTAACAGGTCTAAACCTTGGATCGCCAGGTTCAATGTCTTTTTCTTTTTTACTTTCTTTATAGACAGGTCGCTGACTGACTTTTGGATGAGTAGGGGTATTAGCTACAACTTCCTCATCTACAGGCACAGTTGTATTACAAGCCGTTAATAAAAAGCTTAAGATTAATAATGTGAAATTTATAGGACGCATATTATTTTTATATCTAATAAATCAATTGGTTATTATTTTGCCAGTGATGCATGGGAACTACTGTAAAAAAACGTGAAGCGTAATGAGGTAAGTGTGAAATAACTGTACAGAATTGTTATCATTGTAACTCTGTGTAATCCCCCTTGAATTAGTTAAAATTTAATCAGAAAATAGAAATACAATTGTATTAAGTATCAAAGTTATGGCTATTTCAGAATCTAATTTAAGTTCGGCGTCACAATCGTTAACAAGTAACATAAATAAAAGTCACTCAGCTAATACTGCACAGCAAGCAACAGGTGGAACGTCAGGCTTAAGTGATACTTTTACATCTGTTTTTAACGCTCAGCAACAGGCTCAGAGTATTACAAATCAAGCTCCAGCTGCTAATAGCATAACTAATATAAGCAACCCACAACAAAGCTTATTTTCTTCTTTAGGACTTACTGGGGGAGGAGATTCTGGGAACATGTTAGAGAAACTAACAAGTGATTCATCAATAGAAGCATTGCAAGCAACATTATTAACTGCATTACAAATGAGCTTACTATCACCAAAACCGACACCGCAAAACACTGCAATGAATGAA
>Ga0209396_1005134_pt1 | contig 12466 bp, 8 predicted proteins | sample GOMGulsemesocosm_6_FD_184638 | JGI IMG/M metagenome (GOLD analysis project Ga0209396, IMG submission 184638) | Methane-oxidizing microbial communities from mesocosms in the Gulf of Mexico - GOM8C Gulf of Mexico (SPAdes) (version 2) | ecosystem: Environmental > Aquatic > Marine > Cold seeps...
GTCTGCTCAATGGCATGACTCATACGCTGACCTAAATCAGCGCCCTGCTGCACTCTCGGCTCATTAACAGGTGGGCATAACGTGTTGAAAAACTCTGCAGACTCAGAACTATCAGACCAAAGCTGCATTGATGACAATTGAAAGGCACTCAGTGTTTCCCAGGTATGGCGCAGTAACTTTTTATGTAACTGCAAAGCGCCATTATCACCCAAAGCAGGAATCAAGCGAGTTTTTACATGCCCCGCACGGGGCACCTTGGCAAATTGCAGAATACACGCATTAGGAAACTTCATATTAACGGAGGAACGCTCAATTGGAGGGGTAATATCGTCGTACTAAATCAGCAGGTGAGGCGCCAAAAAAATAGCGGAACCGGAGCTCCCACATCAATAAAATCGTGCGCAAAACACCTCGTGATTCCCAACGACGGCTAGAAGTTTGAGCCTGTTGCTTGAGACAAAGCGGTGTACTAATTTTACGCAGGCGGCGGCACAGATCAATATCTTCCATCAAAGGCTCATCCACAAAACCAGCCAGGGTTTCAAATAATTGACGGCGTACAAATATCGCCTGATCACCCGTCGCGATACCGGACAGCGCCGAACGCCAGTTTATACAGGTTTCAATAACTCGAAAAATCGGTCGCTTGCCACTCAGGCACACATTAAAACGCCCCCAACTTAGATCACTTTGAGCTATTTGTTCGATCCATCCAAAAAACGGTTGAGGTAGCCAGGTATCGGCATGCAAAAACAACAGCCAATCCCCCTCTGCACGAGCGGCTCCAGCATTCATTTGCCGAGCTCGCCCCGCTGGCGATTGCAGCGCCAAATCACTCAATGATTCAGCTACAGCAAGACTTTGGTCACTACTGCCGCCGTCCACCACAATCAGCTGATGCCCACTCTCACGCAACGGCTGTAAGTGCTGAAGAAAGCTCGCCAACGCGTCAGCCTCATTCAACACCGGCACAATGATCGTCAGTTTCATTGAGGTTTTATTCCCAAGACAATTGCAGACCTAATCCAACGCACCGCCGCAACTACTACCCTGCCCTGCTGTGCAACCATAACAGTGGTCAGCCACGCGAACATCCTGGCCATCCAAACCACCTGCCATCAGGTCACTAAGGTGGGGCTTGGGTTTATCAGAGGCAATCATTGGCAGGTGCAACATCTGATTAAAATCACAATCGTAAACATACCCCTGCCAATCAACACTGACTAGCGAACGGCACATCAGCGTTGATAGGTTATGCTCAGCGTAATTATCCTTGAGCAATGTCATGTACTCATCAAACAATCCCTTGGAAAGCAGCATGCTGCCAAAACGACTGATGGGCATATTGGTAATCACAAATAGATCATTAAACTCAATATCGTGACGCTGCTTAAGCTCGCGCTGGTAATCAACCTTGAGAGCTTCTTGAGCAGGCGGTAAATTTGTACCTGAGGGATTAAATACCAGATTCAACTTCAACCCCGTATCAGCTTTACCATACCCCAACTGATTAAGCATTTTAAGCGCTTCAATACTGTCTTGATAAACCCCTTTGCCACGTTGTTTATCAACATTTTGCTCTGCATAGCAGGGTAGAGAAGCGGTAATTTCAACACCCTGTTCAGCTAGAAACGTGGCCACGTCCTCGTAACCCTCTTCCAATAAAATGGTCAGATTACAGCGGTCCACGACATTCACGCCCAGCTTGCGAGCTTCTGTCACCAAATATTTAAAATGTGGGTTCATCTCCGGCGCACCACCGGTAAGATCAAGCTCCCGAATGCCCTGCGTTTTTAAAAAATTGATCACCAGGTCAATCGTCGCCAGGTCCATTAATTCGGTACGGCGCGGTCCGGCATTCACATGGCAATGCACACAGCTTAAGTTGCACAAATAGCCCAGATTAACCTGCAGCTTTTCCAACGTAGATCGCCTGATTGCGGGGAAATCAGTGGTTTGCAGCAGCGGCAAGGTATCAAGCATAGCGGGTCCGAGTTATTGAAATTATTAGGGCGCATCATAAAGCCCCATTGCAGCTATGGACAGCGTAAACAACGATTCATTCCGCGAGCCATTTGTGCTGAGAGGCCATTTATTCTCAGCGCTGGAGTGCTAGACTGTTAACAAACATTTGGAGCAGCTATGAGCAAAACACATAAGCCCGTTATCGGTATTATCTGTGACGCCTTCGGCCGTGATGGCAATGCAGATCGACCATTCCACGGTGTTGCCGAAGAGTATATTCGCGCCATTACTGAGGGGACCCGCTGCACACCGCTGCTGGTTCCAGTCAGCGTAAACGACAGCTGCGATGCAGACGCCTTATGCCAAATTCTTGATGGTCTTTTATTAACCGGTAGCCGCACTAATGTTCACCCGAGCCGCTATGCCGGACCGACCAGCAAACCAGACACCCTATTCGATTTAAAACGAGACATCTCTGCCTTTACCCTGATTGACTCAGCATTGAAAAACAAACTACCGGTTTTTGGTATTTGCCGAGGCTTTCAGGAAATCAATGTTGCACTCGGAGGCTCGCTGCATCAGGAACTGACAGAACTTGAGGATAACCTAGACCACGCCAAGCACATGGATTTGCCTCAGGACCAGCAGTATCAAGCAAGCCATGAAATCAACTTGACGGCTAATGGTTTCCTACATCAACTACTGGGCACAACACATATCGAAATTAACTCATTGCACCACCAGGGTGTAGACCATCTCGCCGAGACATTAGCGCTGGAAGGTATCGCCACTGACGGCACCCCAGAAGCCTTCAAGTTGCAGAACAACGAGCATTTTTTTGTGGCTACTCAGTGGCACCCGGAATGGCATATTGCCACTGACTCCGTATCACAGGCGCTATTTAAGGCCTTTGATGAAGCCGTTCATCAATATGCCGCCAATAAAAAAACTCTCTGATTCCTGCTATGGCACAGCACTGCGCGAATGAGTAGAATGAGCGCCTGCTGCCCCCGTAGTTAAATGGATATAATAGGGACCTCCTAAGTCTTAGTTGCTGGTTCGATTCCAGCCGGGGGCACCAGCATTCAACACATCCCGTCCAACGTATCAATTTGGTCCTCCAGCAGTCCTGCAACAATCATTTTTGCCACTATTTTTGTAGGGTTCAACGTCAAAGAACGACGTACCAAGCCTTTTAATTAGATTCCCCCAAACAGCTATCTCAACTGTCTGAGTTTCCCTGCATTGTTTATGCTATACTGCGCGCCAATTTGAACTTCTATGGTAAGTCAGGACGTTGATAAAAAAACTCTTTTCAAAGGACTCAGCAGCACCGGAATCTTCACCCGCACCGGAGTCCAGCAAAAACACAACTCCCGCGGCCGACAAACCAAAACAGCCTGCCAAGCGCAATTCAGGCAACCGCAACAAACCAAAAGCTGCTTGGGATTTATCACAGTTTCAAGTACCGGAAGTTGAGGGAAAAACTCGCTTTCACGACCTTGGCCTATCTTTACCTTTAATGCACGGCATTGCCGATGTGGGCTTTGAGTACTGCTCCCCCATCCAGGCAGAATCCCTGCCCCACACGCTGAAACGACGCGATATTGTGGGTAAAGCACAGACTGGCACGGGCAAAACTGCGGCCTTTCTGGTTACTATTATTGAAGATTTATTGCGTAATCCAATTGAAGAGAAACGTTTTGCTGGCGAATCCCGCGCGCTAATTATTGCACCCACTCGCGAGCTGGCAATCCAGATTGCCGACGATGCCGTTGGCCTGTGCAAGCACACCGACCTCAAGGTACACACGCTGGTGGGCGGCATGGACTATGCCAAACAGCAGACCCGCCTGCATAACGAATTAAACGACATTCTGGTTGCCACGCCTGGTCGCCTGTTGGATTTCTGCAGCAATGACGATGTTCACCTTGATCTGGTGGAAATCATGGTCATTGACGAAGCCGATCGCATGCTCGACATGGGCTTTATCCCACAGGTTCGTCGTATCATTAACCAGACGCCTAAAAAGGCTTTCCGCCAAACGTTACTGTTTAGCGCCACCTTTACGCCTCAAGTGATGACGTTGATGGAGCAGTGGACTCAGGACCCTGTCACCATCGAAATTGAACCTGACAGCATTGCCACCGATACCGTTGAGCAGTTTATCTATCTCACTGAAACACAGGATAAATACGCTCTGCTCTACAACATCCTTAAACAGGATGAAGTGGAAAGCACTATTGTCTTTGCTAACCGTCGTGACCAATGCCGTCACCTGCAGGAAAGCCTACAGAAACACGGCTTCAAAGTAGGCCTGTTATCCGGTGAAATCGCCCAGAATAAACGCGTATCGACGCTGGCTGCCTTTAAAAAAGGCGAACTAAACGTACTGGTAGCGACTGATGTCGCTGGCCGAGGTATTCACATTGACGGTATCAGCCACGTCATTAACTTCACCTTGCCCGAAGAGCCGGAGGATTACATCCACCGTATTGGCCGCACTGGCCGCGCAGGTAAATCCGGCACCTCCATTAGTTTTGCCTGTGAAGACGATTCCTTTAATCTCATCCCGATTCAGGAATTACTGGGTAACAACGTGCCCTGCAAGCAACCGCCAGAGCATCTTTTACTTGAAGCCCCAAAGATGACCAAAAAATCACCCTCACGCTCAGGCCCGAGCAAGCGTCCACCACAGGGTTCACGACGCTAATTTTTTATCGCCCGATTCACCCTCTGTCTCGGGCGCGCTTCCTTTATATCAGCCAGCTGTTGCTTGTAAATTTTATGCTGCCTGCCATACTTTCCCCTTAGGCAGCAGCGCGCTCACATTTTCTGCCGCATTTAACGATCTAAATAATTTCGCGCACTAAGGAAAAGTTCATCGTGGAAAAAAGGTCCTTCACCCGACAAGCACTACACCACCTGGGACACCTTTCCAGCCCTCAACAAAGCCCTACCCCTTGCATTCTCAAAGATTTTTGCAAAACCGGTCTGTTTATTGCCTTTCACGATGACCACCCGGAACAGCATCAGCCCCTGAGCATTAATGACTCTCTGTTTGTTGATTTCAAAAGCAGCGGGATATTACAGCTTAATTATCGTTTACATGTCCGTGTTGCCCGCATTATGGATCGCGCCATCGGCGTACAGATCACCCATAACAATCCCGAAGCTATTCACGCACTCTATAAACTCGCCAAGGAACCTGCAGTTAAAGCAGAATTTGTAGCTCATCAAGATTATGCCGAGTTAAAAGAAAAATGCCGGGGACTGGTTGAAGCCTTTGCCAACAGCACAGACAAAACTCTATTCCAGGCTATCAAAGAAGAGCTGTATAACAGAGCTGATCACGCCAAAGATAACAAGCAATCGTCTGCCTTTATTGACACAGCCAGCCGTTTAAAAAAATATCAAATCCGTATAGCCGAAAGCTTCAAATACACCCTAAAGCAGGAAGTTGATAACTGGCTATCAGGCCAACCGGTTTCACTGCCCGAATCCATGCCCAGCGAAAACCCAAAAACCCTATCATTGGTTGAAAAGGATGATTTTGAAGACTGGCTGCTGGTAAAGGTCGTCATTAACCGGGCTGATCAACATTACAGGGGAATCCTCTACGACCTGCAACTACGTATGACTGAGCTCACAGGCGCCGAGGTCAACCATAAGAACAACCCGCTGAACCCAACCTATATCAGCCATGCTTTTTACCGCGCCATTACCCCCTTGGCGCTGCCGCGAAAAATGATGCAGGCGGTACTGAAAGCCTTTGAAACTCAGATCATTGTTAAAGAGCTTAAACGGTTATATGTCACCCTAAACGACCTGTTCATCAAAAACGATGTGTTACCGGTCATTGTCTATCAAGCAGTAAGATCAGAATCGTCTGACAATGTTGTCGACTTCCAACAGGCCTCTGAATCAGCAACAGAACAACCACACGGCCCCGGTGCTGGCCCCGGCCCAGCCAGCATGGCCACAGGCCTTGCAGAACAGGCACAGCATCCAGCAAAACCGGCTCAAATTAGTTCCACACAGCCGCTATCAGCAGTTCATAACCTGCTATCTCTGCAGCAAGCCCCCGGCGCGGCGACAACAGCAAGCAACCAACAAAGTCTGCCACCAATAGCGACCGAGCAATTGCTTTCACAACTCACTCAATTACAAAGCCGCCCGAAAGACCAGCCTGATCCAGAAACCGAAACGGCTTCTGATCAGCCTTTGCGACTTCGTCTGGCAGACTGCTTGGGGGCAGAGCAAACGCTGAGTGAGCGCGACAATACGGCCGTTGATGTTACTGACAAATTTTTAAGCTCTATGGATAACAACCAGCACCTGTCAGACACCATCAAGCCAGTTTTCAAGCAGCTCGAAATACCCCTGCTTAAAATCTTTATTCAGGATGAAAGTTTTTTTGAAGATGCCAACCACCCCGCTAGGCAGGTGCTTAATCGACTGGCGAGACTGGGTTATAACGGCGGCCAGTTAAGTCCGCTAAATGAACAGAAAATCACCCTGGCTATCGAGCACATCAGCCACAACTTTGATCAAGACACCAGTGTCTTCAACACCGCTGCCAACGAACTTGATGAGCTTATCATCAAACAGGAGTCCATCACCCAACGTAATACTGAACGCCTGGTTAAGTCCTGCGATGGTCTCGAGACCATCGAAAAGGGTAAATACACTATTCGCCGTTTCATTGAACTGCAACTGACAAGCAAACAGGTGCCTAAAGTGCTGGTTGACCTGATCAATCAGGGTTGGCGGGAGTTATTGGTCTTTACGCTGCTGCGTGACGGCCAGGAAAGTGCCATCTGGAAAAGTTACGCCAATGTGATCAAATCACTTGCGCTGTTCAGCCCGGAAAGCAATCTGGAGGCCCTGCATCAACAGGGTACCGGACTACTTAAAATTATCACCATTGGCATCAAAGAAGCGCCCGGTGGTCAGGCACAAATGAATAAGCTTCTGCCGACACTGGAAAACCTCTTTAATCCAGAAAAAAACGCACCTGCGCCAGAGTTTGTTAATGCTGACGAATTCCTTTCCACACCAGACGATGCCTTCTGTTACATCGACGACGAAGCCGTGCAGAGTCAAGCCTTATCACGCTGGGTACGCCGTGCCAGAAACCTGCGGGTTGGTAATTGGGTTGAATACGGAGAAGGTGACAAAGCAACACAAATGCACCTGGCCTGGATTGGCCAGGATCACCACAAATTCGTCTTCGTAAACCATCAGGGCATGAAGGTAGTTGAGCTGAGCTTGCGTGAAATGGCTGAGCACTTACAAAGCGGCCACGCTAAATTGATAGACGCGCCCGACGAGCCCTTTGTCGATCAGAACCTGGATGCCATGGTGCAGGATATGTACGATCAGATGAGCTATCAAGCCAGCCACGATGAGCTCACCGGACTCATCAACCGTAAGCAATTTGAACGCGAATTAAATCACACACTGTCACAAGCAAAACGCTATCAAACCCACCATGCCGTTTGTCATATGGATCTTGATCAGTTCAAGGTCATCAACAATGCCTGTGGCCATGATGCGGGCGACACATTACTCACAGAAATCAGCAAACTACTAACAGCCTGCGTTCAAAGCCCGAATATTGTTGCGCGTATTGCCGGTGACGAATTCCTGTTTATTCTCAAGGATACCGATATTCAAAGCGCTAGGAATTTCGCCTCAGAAATAAAGGACAGCGTTCAAGAGTACCGTTTCAAGTGGGACAACAAAACCTATACCGTTGGCGCTAGCATCGGCATTGTGGCTGTAGACGAAGCCACTGAAAACACCGCCACTATTATCAATGCCGCTGACTCCGCTCGACTCTCCGCCAAGGAAGCAGGGAGTAATAAGGTCCATATTTACCAGCCCAATGACAAAGAGCAGGCTGTCCGTGCAGAAGTGATGAACAATTTCGCTCAACTCAACAAGGCCCTGGATGAAGAGCGCCTTAAACTACGCTGCCAAAAAATCATGCCTGCTTCAGCCGATAATAAAAAACCCCATTATGAAATTCTGCTCTCTATTGAAGACGAGTTGGGCATTCATCTGGCGCCCGGCGAATTTATCCAGGCCGCTGAACGTTATAACCGCATGCAGGCCGTTGATCGCTGGGTCATTCAAAATGTTTTTACTTGGGCAATGGCGAACAGCGAACAACTGGCTCAGATTGACTGCCTGACCATTAACCTGTCTGGTCATTCACTTAATGATGAAACGCTAATGGACTTCATTCTGGATGAGCTTCTGGCGACTAACATTCCACGTGACAAAATCTGTTTTGAAGTAACCGAAACGGCTGCCGTGATTAACCTCACCGACGCCATGGAAGTCGTTGCCGAGCTCAAGGAGCTGGGCTTCAAATTCGCACTGGATGATTTCGGCACAGGACAATCCTCCTATACTTACCTCAAGAAAATACCTGTCGACTACCTGAAAATTGATGGCGCTTTTGTCAAAGGTATTGCCGAATCAACCCATGATTTCGCCATGGTGAAATCCATCAACGAAATGGCGCACCTAATGGGCAAGCAAACCATCGCTGAATACGTTGAAAATGCCGCCATCCAGGAAAAATTGCTCGAAATTGGCATTGATTATTTACAGGGCTACCATATTGAAAAGCCCATACCGCTGGATACGCTGCGACTGGCATAACCACCAAATGAACAGGGATGTTTGTTGTTTACGCGAATTGATACTTATTGTGGCTCACGACTAATTTTAATTGAAGCCAGCTTGAGGTAAATTTATCCGAAAAAATCAACGATGTGCCCGCTGCAATAGTAGCAACAGGTGCTTAACCTGCCGTTCCCCCTCCTCAATGGTTTCCCAACCGCACCGTTGCAGAGTATTTTGCACCTGCTGCTGGCTGCGTCCAACAATACCAGCAACCGCTACCTGATTCCGATGCAGCAGATAAAGGCTCATTATCTGCTGCTGCAACGCCGTAAAGCCGCCCCACTGCCACAACAGCATGTTCATCATACTTTGCAGAACAGGATCCACATGCTCGGCTCGCGAAGATAACGCAACAGAGCGCCGTGTACGTTTCAGCTGCAACATCATCTGCCGAGCCTGATAAAAAGCCGGGCCATCAATCACCGTACTACGGCGAGTTTCCAGCCCCGCTATTAACTCGCCATAACACAATACCAGTCTGTACTTCACCGGATGCAAAAAATCATTTAACACCCGGCACATAAGATACAACGGCTGCGCCGATGTCAGCACTGCAGCCACTTCATCACCGCGAGTAATCTCAAAGGGCGCTAACAACTGTGGCGCAAACTGTCTATTCAGCTCAGCCAGTGCCTCGCCAAGAGAAACACTCAAAGCCTGTCGATCCTTTAAACGTGATGAATCCATCACATCTATCAGTAATACAAACTGTTCGTTCGGCATACCCTTTCACCAGGATTATCAGGAATTATTTCAGAGTATAGTTTATACAATTTTTTTTTATAGTTTTTGAGTTAAACAGCTTTTTTATATTGTTTATATGCTAAAAGTATTACGACTAACAATCATTAATAACGAACAAAACTGTTCCCTATCACTTTGCGTTGCTAGAATTGCCCGTCATTTGTTTATCCGAGCTTCCTTACTTGTCAAAACTCAACAAACAGCAACAACTGGCTATCGTCACCAACGACAAACCTCTTCTCGTTTTAGCCGGTGCAGGCAGTGGTAAAACCACCGTAATCACCCACAAAATTGCCCACTTGGTCAATAAGGTCGGCATTGAGCCGCGCCACATCTATGCGGTGACCTTTACCAATAAAGCCGCACGTGAAATGAAAGAGCGTGTTGGCAAGCAACTCAAAGGCGATACCGCCAAGGCTGTCAGCGTCAGTACTTTTCACAACCTGGGACTGACGATTATCCGCAAGGAATACAAACAGCTGAGTATCAAGCCCGGCTTTTCGCTGTTTGATGCCCACGACGCTCTCACGCTTATTAAAGAATTACTACCCAGTGAAGGCGACCAGATTCGTGAACTCGCTAATCAAGCGCAACACCAGATTTCTAATTGGAAAAACGCCATGGTTGAGCCGGAAACTGCTTTGGCGCAGGCGAAAACCGGTAATGACGTCACCATCGCTAATGTATATGCGCTCTACAACCGCATGCTGCGCGCCTATAACGCAGTAGATTTCGATGATTTGATTTTACTACCCACCAAGCTGTTTATGGACAGCCCGGACATTCTAGACCGCTGGCAGGACAAAATCCGCTACCTGCTGGTGGATGAGTATCAGGACACCAATGAAAGCCAGTATCTGCTGGTAAAACAACTGGTTGGCGTACGACAGGCCTTTACCGTGGTAGGCGACGATGACCAGTCGATCTACGCATGGCGCGGCGCAGTGCCAGAAAACCTGGTCAGATTACAAACTGATTTCCCACGTTTGGACGTCATCAAACTGGAGCAGAACTATCGCTCCTGTGGCTGTATCCTCAAGGCCGCCAACCAGGTGATCGCCAATAACGAACACGTGTTCGAGAAAAAACTTTGGTGTGACATCGGCTTCGGTGATCCAATTCGCATTCTGCAATGCTCAAATGAAGAGGCCGAAGCAGAGCGAATCGCTACTGAAATCGTCAGCCAACGCCTGCAAAAACGTAGTAAGTTTGAAGATTTTGCTGTGCTTTATCGTGGTAATTACCAATCGCGCATTCTGGAACTCAAACTGCAACAGTTCCAGGTACCCTACCACATCAGTGGCGGCACCTCGTTCTTCGACAAGGCTGAGGTCAAGGACATGCTCGCCTACCTAAGGCTGATCGTAAACCCAGAGGACGACACGGCCTTCCTACGCGTGATTAATGTGCCGCGCCGCCAAATTGGTTCCAGCACACTGGAAGCACTGGGCCAATACGCCACCGACCGCGAAACCAGCCTGTACAATGCCTGTGATGAATTGGGGCTGGAACAACACCTCAAACCTCAACACCTCGACAAACTACGCCGCTTCCGACACTGGCTCGACTCCGTTACCCGCCGTTGGCACCAGCTGGACTTTGACGACGCCGCCAAGGAGATGATTGACGAGCTGGATTACGACAGCTGGCTGGAACAAAACAGCAGCAGCCGTGGTGTGGCTGATCGCCGCATGGCTAATATCTGGTATTTGATGGACAGCATCAAGAACAGCCTGCCGGAGGATAGCTTGCAGGATCCGGTGGCCGACCTGGCCGATTCCCTGTCTCGCCTTATGTTGCGCGACATGTTGGAACGCCAGAAAGACGAAGAAGATACTAATCAAGTGCAGCTAATGACCATGCACGCCGCCAAAGGACTGGAGTTCCCACACGTCTTCATCATGGGGCTGGAAGAGGAAATTCTGCCGCATCGAAACAGTATCGAAACCGATAACATCGAAGAGGAGCGTCGCCTTTTCTATGTAGGCATTACCCGTGCCAAGAAAACCCTGGCCCTAACCATGGCCAAAAAACGTAAACAGTTTGGTGAAACCTTCGACACCACCGTCAGCCGTTTTCTTGATGAATTACCTCAAGATGATCTGGAGTGGGAGGGCAACAATGACGGTAACCCGGAAGCTAAACGCAAACGCGGCAACAATGCGATCGCTGGGTTACGCAACCTAATGGATATGATTTAGCCGCTATAAGGAACTAACTGTTTAGGGTATCTTCTAAGGGAACTGAATCTTAATCCGCAGGAGCACACATGAATCAGGTCACTCGTTGGGCAGTCACCACACTGGCATTTATTACCTTGGCACTGCCCGTTCAGGCAGACTCCAACCAGCAGGCTATCAACATCCGCCACATTGAAGTCAGCGGCCAGGGACTGGTGAATGAAACACCGGATATCGCCCTGCTAACCCTGACCTTTTCACAGCGAGACAAACAGGCACGCCGCGCTAAAAGCACTGTTGATAGCCAGGTTGACGATCTGCTGACCTTAACCCAACAGCTTGGCATCAAAAAGAAAGATCTCCAGGCTGCGCGCCTGACCATTTACCCCGAATACGACCACAAAAATAATCGCCAACTGATCGGCTACCGCGTTAGCCGTGATGTACAGATCAAACTTCGCGATCTACTCAACTATCCAAAATTGCTAGAAGGCGCAGTCGATATTGGTGCCAGCAATACTGGCCAGCTGCAACTGGATTTCAGTAATCGCAAAGAACTGGAAAACAAAGCCCTGCAAGCCGCCTTCCATGACGCCAAACAACAGGCCGAGCTGTTAGCTCAAGCCAGCGGAGACACGCTAGGAAAAACTCTGTGGATTCACACATCTGGAAGCCATCGTCCGGTTCCCCAAATGCGCATGGCGATGATGTCTGATATGAAGGCTGAAGCCAGTTACCCAACCGGCGAAATGTCTTTATCCCGCCAAATTCAAGTCCGCTTTTCACTGCAAAATTAATTGGGGTTTACAGGTATGACATCAGAACAAAATGAAGGCCTGCACGCTGATCCAGAATCAGCACACCAACAGCCTCAATCT
>Ga0209396_1005140_pt1 | contig 12454 bp, 10 predicted proteins | sample GOMGulsemesocosm_6_FD_184638 | JGI IMG/M metagenome (GOLD analysis project Ga0209396, IMG submission 184638) | Methane-oxidizing microbial communities from mesocosms in the Gulf of Mexico - GOM8C Gulf of Mexico (SPAdes) (version 2) | ecosystem: Environmental > Aquatic > Marine > Cold seeps...
ATTAAAGTTATTGATTTAATTGAGCCTTATGCAAAAGGTGGTAAAATTGGATTATTTGGTGGTGCCGGAGTTGGTAAAACTGTATTAATTCAAGAGTTAATTAATAACATTGCAAAAGCATACGCTGGTTTATCAGTATTTGCTGGAGTAGGTGAAAGAACAAGAGAAGGAAATGACCTTTTAAGAGAAATGTTAGAGTCTGGAATTATTAACTACGGTGAAGCATTCTTAGAAGACATGGAAAAAGGAGGTTGGAATCTTGACCTTGTTGATAAAGAAAAATTAAAAGAATCAAAAGCAACATTTGTTTTCGGACAAATGAATGAGCCTCCAGGAGCAAGAGCAAGAGTTGCTTTATCTGGATTAACATTAGCTGAATATTATAGAGATGGTGAAGGTGAAGGAAAAGGAGCTGATATCTTATTCTTTGTTGATAATATCTTTAGATTTACACAAGCTGGTTCTGAGGTGTCTGCCTTATTAGGACGTATGCCTTCAGCAGTAGGTTACCAACCAACATTAGCAACAGAAATGGGGTTAATGCAGGAACGTATTACTTCTACTAAAAATGGTTCTATTACATCTGTACAAGCGGTTTATGTACCTGCAGATGATTTAACGGATCCAGCACCAGCAACAACGTTTGCTCACCTTGATGCTACTACTGTATTATCAAGAAAAATTGCTGAGTTAGGTATTTATCCTGCGGTTGATCCATTAGATTCAACTTCAAGAATTTTAACTGCTGATATCGTTGGTCAAGAACATTATGACTGTGCTCAAGATGTGAAATTAATTTTACAACGTTATAAAGAGTTACAAGATATTATTGCAATTTTAGGTATGGATGAATTATCTGAAGAAGATAAATTAGCTGTACATAGAGCAAGAAGAGTTCAAAGATTCTTATCTCAGCCTTTCCACGTTGCTGAACAATTTACTGGTTTAAAAGGTGTTTTAGTTGACATTAAAGAAACTATTAAAGGATTCAACATGATTATGGATGGTGAATTAGATAAGTATCCTGAAGCTGCATTCAACTTAAAAGGTGATATCGCTGAAGTAATTATTGCAGGTGATAAAATGTTAGCTGAAGCTTAATTAGAAATAAGAATCAAAATTTAAGACAAGATGATTTTAGAAGTTATAACGCCAGACGAATTACTTTATAAAGGAAATGTATCTCAGGTGATTTTACCTGGTTTAGATGGTTCTTTTGGAATACTTAACAGCCACGCGCCGTTAATTTCAGCATTAGCTAAAGGTAATGTTAGAATAGATCAAAACGTGTCTGAAAATAGCGATAAGAAAGTCTATAACGGAAAACTAAACAAAGAATTTAAAGCGGATAATCAATTCAGTTTTGAAATCAAAGGTGGAGTTGTTGAAGTAATAGATAACAAAATATTAGTTTTAGCTGAGTAAGCTTAACTAAATTAAATTAAAAACGGAATTTACTTAAGTGTAAATTCCGTTTTTTTTTTGAATGCTATATTTTCTCTCAGGTTTATAAATTTATACTACTGACATCTATTTCATATAGCCCAATGTTATTTAGAAAGTCAACAATCTTAAAAATCAAAAATGTGAATACAATGGGTACAACAATAATGATAAAATTACCGTACATAATCCATTGTAGTTCTTTTTGTGGTTTAGCGAAAAGCCAAATAAAACTGATGATGATTAGAAAAATAGGTATTACCATAAGGTAGTTATAGTTTTTCTCAATGTCAGTATAAGTATAATGTCCGTATAAATCTGGTATTCTAAAATTTACAGGAATGTTAAACAATGGCGTTGTACCTATTTCAAATTCACCTAAGTTTCTTATTTTATTGAATTCATTTTTATGCATGTGAATTCCTAAACTATTGTTTTCATCAACGAATACCCAATAAAAAGTGGAAGAGACAACAAACCCTCCTTTTATCAAGTCGACCTTGTCTTTTGAATAACTTTGTATTTCATGGGATGTGTAGGTTGTACTCATCCAATTGTCAGCAACAAAAACTATACAAAAAAGAACAACAGACAAACAAAATCCCCAAAGAATTTTCCCTGGTGTTTGGCGATAGCGTATAGATCGCTCTTCAACTTTTTTTAAGCGTTTCTTTTCTGTTTTAGCCTTTATTTCAGCAAGCTGTCGTCTTCTTTCATTTAAGTCCATTGTCATATTTTTTTAATTAGTTTGATTATAAGTTAGTTTACCCAAAAATACTTCTCACTACTTCTTCAATTTTTCCGCATTTAACGACTTCAATATCGTACAGTTCTGGCTTAATTCCAGTGTTAGATTTAGAAATAATTATTTTTTCAAATCCTAATTTTTGAGATTCGTGAATACGTTGGTCAATTCTGTTTACAGGTCTAATTTCACCACTTAAGCCAACTTCTGCAGCCAAGGCTACTTTTGATCCAATAGGAATATCCGCATTAGAAGACATGATAGCACAAACTACAGCCAAATCAATGGCTGGATCGTCTACGCGTATACCTCCGGCTAGATTTAAGAAGACATCTTTAGCTCCTAGTTTAAAACCGCACCTTTTTTCTAAAACCGCCAAAAGCATGTTCATACGCCTTAAGTCAAACCCAGTGGACGAACGTTGTGGCGTTCCATAAGCTGCTGTACTGACTAACGCTTGTACTTCTACTAACATTGGTCGTACCCCTTCAATGGTAGAAGCTATGGAGATACCACTCAGGTTTTCTGTGTTACCACTAATTAATATTTCTGATGGATTTTCTACTTCACGTAAACCAGTACCAGTCATTTCGTAAATGCCTAGTTCATTAGTTGACCCAAATCTATTTTTAGTTGTTCTTAACAAGCGATATAAATGATTTCTATCGCCTTCAAATTGTAAAACGGCGTCTACCATATGTTCTAACACTTTTGGCCCTGCAATTCCACCGTCTTTAGTAATGTGTCCAATTAAAAATACAGGAGTTCCAGATTCTTTAGCAAACTTTAAAAGTTCAGCTGTACATTCTCTCACTTGAGAAATACTGCCAGGCGAGCTTTCAATGGAAGGAGAGTGTAAGGTTTGAATACTGTCAATGATTAATAGCTCGGGTTGAATTTCAGCAGCTTGTCGAAATATGTTTGCAGTAGACGTTTCTGTTAATACAAAGCAATTAGCTTCTTGTTTACCAATTCTATCAGCTCGCATACTTATTTGCTGTTCACTTTCTTCACCAGAAATGTATAATACTTTTAACTGCGGTTGTTTTAAAGCAGTTTGTAATAGTAAAGTTGATTTTCCAATTCCGGGTTCACCTCCAAATAAAATTAAAGATCCTGGTACTACACCACCGCCTAACACACGATTTAATTCATTATCATTCAGAACTATTCGATCTTCTTTATGGTGTTTTATCTCAGTTATTTTTTGTGGTTTAGCTACACGATTATCTGAATTTGAAGCAAAGGGGACTTTTGCACCACTTTTTTTTTCAATTACCTCTTCTACAAGCGTATTCCATTCGTTACATGAAGAACATTTACCAACCCATTGTGGAGCTTGAGCGCCACAGTTTTGACAAAAAAATGATGTTTTTACCTTAGCCATATTTTAAACTTTTGACTAAAGTAGGTATTGACAACGTAATTTATTTATGTTTTCCTTAATTTTTTATCAAGATAAAAGTGAAAGAAGCTGAAAATAACAGAGAGGTCAAATTTTATTTAGGACGCCATTAATGTGTCGCATTATACTCCATATACCAAAGATTGGCAATGTAAAGCAAAGCAATAACGGTGGCCAGTGTAATTAGAAATATTATAATTTGAAAAATACTAAAACGTTTCTTTTTAATAACAGAAACTCTGTATTCATCTACTTCTTCTGTTATGTCTTTTAACTGAAATCTATTGATTAACTTTTTAGCAGAATGATTTTGTTTAAATGCCATTTCAGCTTCAAAGATTGGAATCAGTGCTAAAAATCGAACTGTTTTAGAGTCTAGTTCAACTGTTTTTAAGTTGGCTTCAAGTTTAAGTGGTTCAGCTATGATAAAGTGATTAGCCTTAACTTTTGAAGAGAGTTCGGTTGGAGGATTTCCGGCAGGAATAGTATCACCAGGCCCAAACCAAGTATTGTTTTTTTGTGGGACTTGGGCAACTCTATTCAAGTATTCAATTGGCCATTGGTAGTCAGCTGATGTGTCTTCTACTTTCCAATATTCTGGTAAGGAGAAATATAATTCAATATGTTCAAATTCTGGATATTTGTCTGAACACAATTGTGTGGTGTCTGATAAGCCAGATGTGAAAATGATATGGTTCGGATTTTCTTTAGTGGCCTTAATCCAATTAATGCTAAATCCGTACGTTTCATTTCTTTCTAATTCAATGATTGACTCAACATTAAATAGTGATTTTAATTTATTTATCAGCTCCATGAAGCAAAGGTAAGCATCAAAAACTTTAAAACTGTTATATTTGTATCAAATGAACTATTAAATCAAGAACTTAATCTATCTATTGTGAAACATATTTTAGTCTTTACTTTTATTACATTATCCATGACATGCCAAGGGCAACTTAAAATGGATAAAATTATGTCAGGAAATGAGTTTATTGGTCATCAACCCTATAATGTCAATTGGTCTCCAGATAATAAAACGGTATATTTTAGATGGAAGCATAATGAAGAAGTTGTAGCGCCTTATTATGAAGTTAAAGGGCCTTCTAAAACAGCTTCAATAATTGATAATAATCAAACTATTGGTAAAACTGTAAATGGCTTTGTTAGTGATGATAAGAATGAAAACATTTACTTTCAGAAAAATGGTAATCTTTACAAATGGGGTACAAAAAAATCTACGTTGTTATTACAAAGATCTACTCATTTTTCAATTGTTAAAGTGTTAAAGAATAATAGAATTATTCTGAGAGAGAATAATAATTTATTTGTGTATCAACCTAATACTGGGTCTTACATTCAATTAATAGATTTTAAAAAAGGGGCGGAACCTAGTGATACGGAAACCCAATCGTATTTAGAAAATCAACAAGATGAATTGTTTGAAATAGTTAGACAAAATAAGGCTAGAGATAAGGCAAAGGTTGAATTCAATAATGAAGTTAAATTGCCTTCAATTCCAAAATATTATCTAAATAATAAAACGTTAGGTTGGGTTAAGATTACGCCAGATTTAAATCATATTATTTTTAGGGTGGATGAATATCCAAAGAATGAAAATACCCATATAGAAAATCATGTGACGTCAAATGGTTATACAAAATCTACAAACGCAAGACCAAAAGTGGGAGCTGAAAATCCTAAACATGAGTTATTTATCATGAATTTAGAAACTGATAGCGTGATTCCTGTGAGTAGTTTAGACTTGCCAAACATGTATGATAAGCCGGCCTTTTTGAATGATGAATCAAAAGCAGACAAAGCAAGAGGTGTTATTTACACTGATGCTTGGATTAGTGAAAAGGGTAATAATTGTGTTGTTGAAATTAAAGCGTATGACAATAAAACACGCTGGATTTCTAGTGTCAATTTAACAACCGGTGAATTAAAAGTTGAAAACCAACAACAAAATGATGCTTGGATTGGAGGGCCTGGTATTTCGTCTTGGAATATGGTGTCTGGAAATGTTGGATGGCTGAAAGATTCTAAAACATTTTTTTATCAAGATGAAAAATCGGGTTATTCTCACCTTTACACGCATAATATAGAAACAGGTCAAACGGTTCAGTTAACAGAAGGAAAGTTCGAAATTCATGAGGCATACCTTTCAAAAGATGGGACTAGATTTTATATTTCAGCTAATAAAATTCATCCTGGAAATAGAGAGTTTTATCATTTGGATATGAAGTCAAAAAAAATGACCGCTATATTAACCACAGATGGTAATCATGAAGTGTCTTTATCTCCAGATGAAAAGCAATTAGCGGTTAGATATTCCTATAAAAACAAGCCATGGGAACTTTATTTAGGAGAGAATAAACCTAATTCTAAATTAGCTCAAATTACGGAGTCTCAAGCGGATGAGTTTAAAAGCTATACATGGAAAGCACCAGAAGTTATAACGTTTCAATCTGAAGATAATCAAACGGTTTATGCTAGAATTTATAGACCAAAAAAGGAGGTTAAGAATGGTGCTGCTGTTCAGTTTGTTCATGGAGCAGGTTATTTACAGAATGCGCATAATTGGTGGAGTGGGTACTACCGTGAATATATGTTTAATAATATGTTGTGTGATTTAGGATATACCGTAATTGATATCGATTATAGAGCTAGTAAAGGGTATGGTCGTGATTTTAGAACATCTATTTATCAACATATGGGTGGTGCAGATTTGGAAGATCAATTATTAGGAAAGCAATATTTAGTAGAAAACGAAGGGATTGATCCAAATAAGGTTGGGATTTATGGCGGGTCTTACGGTGGTTTTATTTCGATTATGGCACTCTTAACTAAACCAAATGAGTTTAGATGTGGAGCTGCAGTTCGTTCAGTAACAGATTGGGCACATTATAATCATGAATACACGTCTAATATTTTAAATACACCTGAATTAGATAGCATGGCATATAGAAAAAGTTCACCCATTTATTTTGCGGATGGTTTACAAAATAAGTTGTTAATCCTACACGGAATGGTGGATGATAATGTGCAATTTCAAGATGTGGTGAGATTAAATCAAAGATTTATCGAATTAGGAAAGACAAATTTCCAAATGGCACTATATCCAATTGAACCACATGGTTTTAAAGAAACGTCAAGTTGGGTGGATGAATATACCCGAATTTTAAATCTATTTAATGAACAATTGTTAGGGTTGTAGAATTCAGGGTCTTCAATATATTATTTCTTAGAGAATCAATCTTATCTAATCAACAATATTATTACCTTTGTAAAAAAGATTAACATGACAAATAACGATATTTTTAAAAAATTAAGAGTAGCTCATAAATTGACCAATACTGATATTGTAGCTATTTGTAAACTAGCAGACTTTCAAGTGACTGAAAGTGAATTAGGAGCGTTTTTTAGGAAAGAGGGGCATGTTAAGTACAGAAATTGTGGTGATCAAATTTTAAGAAATTTTTTAAATGGATTAATTACACATTTACGTGGGCCAATGCCTGATAAAAGAACTCCAGAATATCAAGAGAAATTAAAAGCGGAAAAAGAAAAAGAGGCTAAAAAATAGTCTAATTTCTTATGTCTAAACACCGTCATTTCATAATCCACAAACCATACGGATTCCTATCTCAGTTTGTTTACAATGTAACCACCCGTAAAAACAGGAAGTTATTGGGTGAGTTATTCGATTTTCCTGAAGGAATCATGGCAATTGGAAGGTTGGACCAAGATAGTGAGGGCTTGATGTTTTTAACCACTGACGGTAAGGAAAGTCATCATGTAAGAAGTGCAAAAGTAGAGAAAGAATATTACGTTCAATTAGATGGGTTAATTACTCCGGAGGGGCTTAATAAGTTACAGAATGGTGTTGAAATTACAACTGATAAGGGAAAATATTTAACAAAACCATGTAAGGCTTTTGTAGTTGACCCGCAACCAATTTTCCCTGATAGAATTAAAAAAGTGAGAGATGATAGACATGGACCCACACAATGGGTTTCTATCACAATTTCAGAAGGTAAATTCAGGCAAGTTAGAAAAATGACGGCCGCTTCAGGGTTTCCAACTCTAAGATTAATTCGGGTAAGAATTGGGGACGTAAGTCTTAATGATTTGGCTTCAGGTGGTGTCAAGGAAGTCGAATTTTTTGAGTATTAATTTACCTAATGGAGAGGTGACTAGTTGCAAAAAGGAAAGCTAATATGAGAATCACCCCTAATTTTTGCAATATTATAAGTACATTACCGTTTAAGAAAAGCAGTTAAGTTTTTCTCTAAGATTTATTCATTCATGACATCAGTTAAATTACTATTCGTTTCATTCTTATTATCTTCTTTGAGTTTTGCCCAATCGCAAAGTTTTAAGGCAGCTTTTGAATGTGGATTTATGGGAGGAGGCTCTTATTATATAGGGGATTTAAATCAAAAGAAACATTTTATTTATTCTAAACCTGCTGGAGGATTGATTGTTAGATATAATCTTTCAACACGGCATTCTATGCGTTTTACGGCATCTTATGGACAGGTTTATGGACAGGATTCTTATTCTGATCAATCCTATCAAAAAAACAGAAATTTAAGCTTTAGTTCATCTATTTTTGAGATAGCTGCAGGGTTTGAATTGGATTTATTGAGGTATAGAATAAATGACATGAGGTTTCCAATTTCACCGTATTTATTTTACGAAATAGCCTATTTCAGAATGAATCCAATTGTAAAGAGTGAAGCGGGTGACGATATTTCATTGCAGGAACTTGGTACAGAAGGTCAAGGGACTTATTTAAATGATAAAAAACCGTATAGCTTAAATCAAATTTCTATTCCTTTAGGTATTGGTATTAAATTTAACCTTAAGGATAGAATTGCTGTTTCATTCGAGTATGGAATAAGAAAAACATTCACTGATTATTTAGATGATGTTTCAGGTGAATATGTTAATCCTGTAGAATTAGCAGAGTTGAAAGGCCCATTAAGTGCTGAATTAGCTGATCCTAGTTTAAATAATCAATCGGCTTCTACTTTAGGTCTTAATAGAGGGAATTCAAATACAAACGATTGGTATGTGATGTATGGCGCTATGATTACTTTTAAACCATGGCGTAAGGATATTTGTAGAATGCAAGGCTTTGGTAAAAATAGAAAGAGACGTTAAGTTTTAGAGAATGAAAGCATGGTGGAACGAATGATGTTCTAACATTACATTTACCTATAGTGAATCCCAACTAACTTTTTTAAGTTAGAATTGATCACTTTTCTTGATTATGAAGAGAGTAACGCTGTGTGTACTGCTAAAAATAAGTGGAATGTTTTAGTTTATATAAAGAAATATTCCGTTCAAATTGTAGTAGGAAATAGTATTGATTTACCTGAAGTCGAATATCATTTTAGGTAAAGGGCGGTGGTTAGATGTGTTGCAAAAAAAAGTTGGATAACTTTCATTATCCAACCTCAATTTTATTTTAAATATTTATCTAACCAGTTATAGTATTGTCTATGCCAAAATACACCGTTCTGTGGGGATAAAATCCAATGATTTTCATCTGGAAACAATACTAATCTACTTTCAATTTCTTTTACCTGCAAAGCTTGAAAAGCTTCTAACCCTTGACCCATAGGTACTCTGTAATCTTTTTCGCCTTGAAATATTAACATTGGAGTGTCCCAGTTTTTTACAAACTGATGGGGAGAGTTTTGTTTGTAATCGTATTTTTTAGGAGTGCTTGTTTGCTGAGCTTTAGTTATAGTTGGAATTTCTTTTGTAGTATAAGATGGTGGCATACCAACGTCATGATTTGCAAAGAATAATTCTTCCGTAGTACCATACCAGCTATCTAAGTTAAATAGTCCACAGTGTGAAATAAATGTAGCAAACCTGTTCTCATGCATTCCAGCCAAATAATACACTGAATAGCCTCCATAACTTGCACCAACAGCACCAATTCTATCTTCATCAATGAATTTCTCTTTCTTTAAATCATCTACGGCAGAAATGTAATCATCAATAGCTTGTCCACCCCAGTCTCCAGAAATGGCATTATTCCATTTTTGTCCAAAACTTGGTAAACCTCTACGATTAGGAGCTATAATAATATAGTCATTGGCGGCCATTAATTGAAAGTTCCATCTGTAAGAGAAAAATTGACTTACTGGAGATTGAGGTCCACCTTGACAATATAGTAAAGCGGGATATTTTTTGTTTTTATCAAAGTTAGGCGGGTATATGACCCAAACAAGTTCTTTTTTACCGTCTGTAGTTTTAACCCATCTTTTTTCAATTTTTCCAATTTCAATGGAATCATAAATAGCTTTATTAATATCCGTTAACTGAGTTGATTCTTTTTCATCAATGTGTACTGAGTAAATGTCAGTTGGATGATTCATGGATTGTTTTCCTGCAATTAGTCTATCACCTGCAAATGCAATAGAAGTATAATTGTGCATCCCTTTAGTAAGTTGAACTATTTTTTGACTTTTTCTAGAAATTTTAAATAGTTGATAAGTAGCTTCAACTGCAGATTTAAAATAAATTTCATTACTATTTTCACCCCAAACCATTGAAGAAACGGTCATATCTATGTCTTCAGTAATGTTTACGTATTTCTTAGTTTTAAAATCATAAACGATAATGTCATTTTTATCTGATTCAAAACCATTCGTAGCCATACTCAACCAAGCTATTTTACTCCCATCTTTAGAATATATTGGTTCATTGTCATAACCTTCATATCCACTTTCAGTCAGACAAGTAGTTTTGATTTTGTTAATATCATAGATGTATATTTCTGAATTTGTACTGAAGGCATAGGCCTTTCCATTTAATTTTTTTGAGGCATAAACTATTTTAGTTCCATCAGGAGAAAAGTTTATTTGTTCCATTCCACCAAATGGCTTTAAAGGGGCATCAAAAGTTTCATTTGGCATAATATCAACGCCTTGCCCTTGAATTTTCCCATTTTGAATTATAGCAAAAAATACATGTGAATACGTGCCGTCTGCGTAAGTTGACCAGTGTCTGTACATTAGGTTATCATATACTTTCGCGTTAGACTTTGGTAAATCGTTTGCTAATTCTTTAGAGTGAAACTTGTTTAATTTTACATCTTTAATAAATAATACTTTTGAGCCATCATTTGAATATTTAAACCCACCGATTGATGACTTAAATCTTGAAATTTGTTGAAGATCTGTTCCATCAATATTCATTTCAAAAATATTCATGATTTCATCATTGATTTTCATGAAGGCAATTTTTTTCCCATCAGGTCTCCATTGGGCATCATATTTTCCACCTTTAAATGTAGTGATTTGTTTAATCTCACCTCCATTTATTGGCATAGTGTAAAGGTTGTTTTCTCCTTTGTTTTTGTTCAAATCATATTCCTTTATGCTGAAAAGAATAGTTGAGTTATCAGGTGAAACCTGAATGTTGCCTACTCTTTTTAAATCCCATAATAATTCTGGCGTCATTCTGTTTTGTGCATACGTTGTCACGCTTAAAACAGTAATAATAATGAGTAATGCTAATTTTTTATACATAGTTTTAGTTTTAATGAGTAGTCAATAGTTAAACCAACTTTTTAATTAATAGTTTAGAAGGTATATATGCAGCTAATGTACCAATTATAATAGTAATGAACAATATCATTAATAAATCAGACCATAAAACTTCCATGGGGAAATAATCTATCATACCACCTTCCATTTTCAATAAGCCAAATTTTATTTGTGCAAATGAGATTAAATACCCTAATAATAGTCCAATAATTAAGCCTAAGCCATTTATTAATAGTCCCACATAAAAGAACACCTTTTGAAGTTGATGTGTTTCTGCACCCATAGAAATTAATGTGTTTAAATTATTTTTCTTTTCTATAATGAGCATGGCCATGGTAGCAATCATATTTAAGGTGCCTAAAAAGAAAATAAAACCTAAAAGTATAGTTGTCATTAATCGTTCTGATTGAGAGGTTTTAAACATTAATTCATTTTGTTCATAAGCAGTTTTAATCGTAAAGTCGTTTCCAATTTTTTCTTGAATCTCTTTTTTCTTTTCTTGTAAGTCTTGATCGTCATTAAAATCTAATTCAATGGCGGTAATATCTTTATCATATCCAAGTACTTTTGCTGCATAATCAATTGGTACTATTAAGTAGGAGGCGTCAATAGTATTGTTAAATGAAAATGTTCCACCAATTGGAATTTTAGACATTTCAAAAGCGGAAGTGCTATTTCGCTTTATTTTCTCATTTCGATTTGGGGAAAAGACTGTAAAGTAGTCGTATTGACCCTCAACTTGATAGATATAACCATTCAGATTTTGTAATGCCCCTACACCAACTAATCCAAAAGGGCCTTGACTATCTTCTAATATGGACTGGCCATCAATGATATAATCATCCATTTTAACAATATCTAAAAACGAATTTTGAACACCTTTGATGGTTCCAAATGTAAATTGTTCTTGGTTTTTTATAATGACAGTTTCTTCAATTATCTCTGAATAATGTACTATATCAGGATCTTGAAAAATGGCTTGGTTTATAAATGTTTTATTAAATGTTTTAGAGTGAGCTGCTTCTATTTTAATATCGGATTCAAAAGAATTGAATAGTGTTAATACTAATCCTTCTATACCATTAAAGGCGGATAATACAATCACCATTGCTGCTGTAGAAATTGTTATTCCAACAACAGAAATGGATGATATTAAATTTATAACATTTTGTGATTTTTTTGAAAATAAATATCGTTTTGCTATGAAAAATGAAGTATTCACTAATCTTTAAGAAGCTGTTCAATATTATTTGCGTAGTCTATTGAATCATCAATTTTAAAATCTAATTC
>Ga0209396_1005142_pt1 | contig 12452 bp, 12 predicted proteins | sample GOMGulsemesocosm_6_FD_184638 | JGI IMG/M metagenome (GOLD analysis project Ga0209396, IMG submission 184638) | Methane-oxidizing microbial communities from mesocosms in the Gulf of Mexico - GOM8C Gulf of Mexico (SPAdes) (version 2) | ecosystem: Environmental > Aquatic > Marine > Cold seeps...
TGAGCAAACGTGGATATCAGATTATCGCTTAGTCGATGAAGATGATTTTAATGCCGCGCCATTAAAAGCGTGTATGAGCAGAGACGAGGCTAAAAAGAAATTGAGAGATGCCTATGCAACAAGCTAACAGCCTTGAGGCCATTGTTTAAGCTGGTGTTTTTATTCTCAGATCCTCAAGGCAGGTTCTACAGCGGTAGATTGCTCCTTTTAACACTTTGTTATGACGCCTAATAGTTAGGGGAACACTGCCGCAACCACAGGAATAGTTAATGCTTTTGATGCCAATATTATCAACGTCGTATTGATGTGTTCTATGGGGGGGCAAGTTAAATACACTGACCATAATGTGTTGCCACTCTTTACCGTGAGGCGCGGTTTTTCCATATAGGTGCCACACTAATAAGTGCGCTACTTCATGAGGAACAACGTGGGTAAGAAAGTGTGATTGATTTTGCTTGAATAACAAAGGGTGAAATTTGAGAGTGTTTTTTTGTAACAAGGCACAGCCTGCAATTTTTCCCCGTTGATTAAATAAGACGTCAGGCACTGGAAATTTTCGGTCTAGGGCACGTTCCGCTGTGTCATAACATTGACTGACAACTGCTAACAGTTGAGATTTTAATTCGATAGATGGCACGTTATTTCACCTACAAAAAAGCCAGCGTAGATCGCTGGCTTTTAGTTATTTTACCAATTGTTACGCTAGTTTGTCGCTTGCAATGTGGTAGGTCGGATCTTCCATCACATTAAATTCAACACAATCACTTGCTTTAGTGAAAAGCGCTTTACATTCAGGGCTTAAATGACGTAAATGCAGCTGCTTTCCGGCTTTGGTATATCGCTCTGCAAGGCCATCAATAACTTCGATACCTGAGTGATCGTATACACGAGAATTTTTGAAATCGATAATGACATCTTGGGCGTCATCATCAACGGTAAACTGAGATTTGAAGTTGCTGATTGCACCAAAGAATAATGGGCCCTGTACTGAATAAACGGTAGAACCATTTTCATCGGTCATGCGATTAACAATAACGTGTTTTGCATGTTCCCACGCAAAAACAAGTGCAGATACAATAACACCAACGATAACAGCAATGGCTAAATCCGTAGCTACCGTAACACCAGACACTAAAATTAGAATAAACGCATCAGATCTAGGGATCTTTTTAAGGGCTCGGAAGCTAGACCATTCAAAGGTCGCAATAACAACGATAAACATCACGCCGATTAGTGCAGCTAGTGGAATTTGCTCGATCAGTCCTGATGCAAATAAGATGAAACCTAGTAGTGCTATTGCCGCGGTAATACCAGAGGCACGGCCTCGACCACCTGAGTTTACATTAATCATTGATTGACCAATCATGGCACAACCACCCATACCGCCGAAGAAACCTGTTGCTGTGTTAGCCATACCTTGAGCTACACATTCTTTATTACCTTTACCACGTGTTTGAGTTAATTCATCAATTAGGGTCAGGGTTAGCAAGGATTCAATCAAACCAATAGCCGCTAAAATAAGAGAATAAGGGAAAATAATAACCAGTGTTTCCCAAGTCAGGGGGACCATTGGGATGTGAAAATCTGGCAAGCCGCCTGCAATTGAAGCAACATCGCCAACCACTTTAGTGTCAATATTAAGCCCAATCACGCCCAAAGACACAGCAACAATAGCGACTAAAGCTGAAGGAACTGCAGTGGTCAACTTTGGCAAGAAATGAATAATTGCCATAGTAACAGCCACTAAACCAAGCATGGTATAGAGTGCTTCACCCTGCATCCATTGCATAACGCCGCTGCTATCCTCTATTTTGAACTGACCAAGTTGAGCTAAGAAGATAACAATGGCTAAACCATTTACAAAACCGAGCATAACAGGATGAGGCACCATACGGATAAACTTACCTAGCTTGAATACACCAGCCAAAATCTGTAATAACCCCATGAGTACGACAGTAGCAAAGAGATATTCCTTACCATGCTCAACAACTAATGACACCATAACAACGGCAAGTGCGCCTGTTGCGCCGGAGATCATGCCCGGTCGGCCACCGAAGATAGCTGTGATTAAACCAACAATGAAAGCGGCATAAAGACCCACTAATGGATCTACTTTGGCCACGAACGCAAAAGCAACCGCTTCTGGTACCAAGGCGAGGGCAACGGTTAATCCCGAAAGTACATCAGCTTTTAAGCTGACTACTTTATTTATATGTAGCTTGAGCATGGGTTAGGTTCTTTTATTGATAAAATAAGGATTATAAGCAATGCGCTTATAAAAGGCGCTAAATTGTAGGTTTTTGCGAGGAAATGTCAACTGAAATAATAAAACGTCATTTTCATGTTTAGATAAATTTTGCTTATTTATAATGGCTTAAATAGCTGATGTCTGCGTTCTTTATTTTTGTGAAAATAGAGCAGATTATTATTGATGTTGGTCTTAGTTAAAAATAAGGCTATCAAGAAAGATAGCCTAGAAGCGTATTTATAACACTGTAGTATTAAAGTGCAGTAACGTTAAGTGCTTGTGGGCCTTTAGGGCCATCTTCCACTTCAAACTGCACTTCTTGACCGTCCGTTAATGTTTTAAATCCATCACCTGCAATTGCTCGAAAATGAACAAATACATCTGCGTTGCCAGCATGCTCAATAAAACCGAAACCCTTTTTCTCATTAAACCATTTAACGCGACCTGTCGTTGTAGCCATAATAGCCATTCTCCATTTGTTTTTATTAATTGGATAGCAACCACTGCTTATATTATTGGTGCTATAAGGCATCATTAATATTATCCAAGTTCGTTATCCTAAGGCTTATACCACTGTCATTTCAAAACAGAACACTTGTACTAGTTAATTATTTTACCGTACAACAAGCTCATAAAATCAATGGTAATGGTATTATGAATTTCGTATTGCCTAAATAACGAGCACATTGATTCTAGCGCAATATTTCAAAAAGTAAACAGTAATTAGCCATCAAAAATAATACCTTTAGCATTTAATTCAACTGCTTATACCGCTGTGATGAATGAGTACATATCTATCAAAGAGGGTTTCATGTGACTCTTCTTTATTAGAATCAACTTCAATGCAATCTATCGGGCACACAGCGATGCAGGTTGGTTTATCATAATGCCCAACACATTCGGTGCATAAATCAGGGTCTATCTCATAGATAACCTGACCGTAGCTAATCGCCTGATTAGGACATTCAGGTTCGCACATATCGCAATTAATGCAGTTACTAAGAATAGCTAATGCCATCAGATAGCGCTTTGTATTGGTGGTAAATAACGCATGAGCAATGCAAAGTCTAAATTAAGGTTATCGGCAATAGGCATATATACAACATGGCCAGAGCCTGGAGCAACGGACGTATTTTCCCCTTTTTTATTTAACATTTGGGTGAGTTCAAATACAATATTTCCCTCGGGCGTCATGAGCTCTAATGTATCACCGACTAAAAATTTATTTTTTACTTCTACAATAGCCAAACCATTTTGATCACGACCGGTAATTTCCCCGACAAATTGGGCGTTGTCGGATACTGAATTACCGTAATCGTAGTTCTGGTATTTATCATGGGTATGGCGGCGCAAGAACCCTTCGGTATATCCGCGGTGTGCTAAATGGTCAAGGGATGACATTAAAGCGGGGTCAAACGCTTTGCCAGCAACAGCATCATCGATGGCTTGTCGATACACTTGCGCAGTTTTAGCACAATAATAAAAAGACTTAGTTCGCCCTTCAATCTTTAATGAATGTACCCCCATTTGAGTTAATGGCTCAACCATTTCAACGGCGCGTAAGTCTTTTGAGTTCATAATATAGGTGCCGTGCTCATCTTCAAACGCTGGCATATATTCATCTGGGCGTCCGGGCTCTTGTAATAAATAGATATTATCAGTGGGTTTACCTTCACCCAGGGTAGGTTTTACTGTATTTGATGGCGGTTCAACAACAATGGGCGGCGAAATTACAGGGGCTTTTTCTGTAGCGACTATGTCGCCCGTTTCATTTTCATTCGCTTGGTGAACACCATATTTCCAGCGACAGGCGTTGGTGCAGGTACCTTGATTAGGGTCGCGTTTATTTATATAGCCAGATAATAAACAGCGACCTGAATATGCCATGCAAAGAGCGCCGTGCACAAAAATTTCAAGCTCCATATCAGGAACGGCTTGTCTAATCTCTTTAATTTCGTCAATTGACAATTCACGAGACAAAATGACTCGCTCAATGCCTTGTTGCCCCCAAAACTTGACGGTAGCCCAGTTAACCGCATTAGCTTGTACTGACAAATGAATAGGTAAGTTAGGAAACGCTTCACGCACCAACATGATTAAACCTGGATCGGACATGATTAATGCATCAGGGTTTAAAGCAACAACAGGCGTTAAATCTCTGATATAGGTTTTAAGTTTGCTGTTATGAGGTGCAATATTACTCACAACATAGAACTTCTTTCCTAATTCATGTGCTTCTTTGATGCCAACGGCCAAGTTTTCCAAATTAAACTCATTGTTACGAACACGCAGGCTATATCGCGGTTGACCGGCATAAACGGCATCAGCCCCATATGCAAATGCATAGCGCATATTTTTTAAGCTGCCCGCTGGGCATAATAATTCAGGAATGTTGATCACAATAATAGTCTCGATATAAATTTGGAGACGAATTTTATTGAGTGAGCTAGGCGAGTGCAATGCTAAAGATGTGTTGCTTGGGTTAGCGTTGATGTAGATCAATTACATAACTTAATGGTGGAATATTAATTCATTTATTTAACATATTTATTCATTGTGGTGTTGTTTGTGTAAATTATTTAGTTTATCTTACATTCATAATATAGAGGCTTAAGGCTATTTAGCAGCAAAACCCAAGCTGGAGTCTAAATAGTTTTCATAATAGAAAGAGAGAATTGAATGAAGTTAGCGCAATTGACAGGTAAAACAGTAGGTGTTTGTGTTTCGGGTGGCTTAGATAGTAAAACGGTCACTAAGCGACTGATGGAAGAAGACATGAACGTCATCTGCTTTTGTGCTGATTTAGCTCAGCCGGATGAAGATGATATCAAAAATGTAATCAGCAAAATGGCACCATGTGGCGCCGAAACAGTGTTGGTTGACCTGAAAAATGAAATGGCTGACGCTTGTTTCGCCGCGATAAAAGCAAATGCGACTTATGATGGTGGCTATTGGAATACAACAGGTATTGCACGAGCTGTTACTGTACAAGGTTTAGTTAAAGCAATGAAAGCGCGGGGTGTAAATATTCTGGCTCATGGCGCAACAGGACGCGGAAATGATCAAATGAGATTCGAGCGTTATACCCGTTCATTAGCTCCCAAAATGGAAGTGTACGCCCCATGGCGTGATGCTGATTTATTGGAGCAATTTCCTGGACGTAGTGAAATGGCGGATTATCTCGCACAATTTGATATCCCTGCTGTAATAGGCATGAAGAAAAAATATTCAACGGATGCTAATCTGGCAGGCCTGTCTCATGAAGCTGAAGACTTAGAAAGCTTAGAGACGTCCATGTTAATTGTAGAGCCTACGATGGGAGTGTGGCCACAAGATGCACCGGATACAGTTGAAGAAATAACCATTGAATATGTGGCTGGTGAAGCAGTGAGTATCAACGGACAAAAACTCAGTTCGTATGACATGATGATCTTAGCCAATGAAATTGGTGGCCGTAATGGTATTGGCATGTCCAACGCCCTAGAAAATAGAATTATTGGCACGAAAAGCCGCGGGGTATATGAAGCACCGGGTATGGAGTTACTAAGCCAAGGTCTGCAAAATATCCTTCAAGCGACACTTGATAGACGTGCAACGATGTTATATCAGCAATTAAGCCAGACCATTAGCGATCAATTTTATGATGGCCGTGGTTTTGATGTTGCTACCAAAGCTGCGATCCAGGGGGTAGAGGTGTTAACAGCTAGTGCCAGTGGTGTTGTGACATTAGGTTTGTACAAAGGTAATGTATTTTTTAATTCAATGAAGGCCATTGAAGCTTCTTTATATAATGAAGAAGATAGTTCAATGGAAGCAAGTGACGGTCTCAACCCTGAAAGTTCTCAAGGGTATGCAGATATCCTGTCCGTTGAAGCGTGCGCCTTGGCTAAAGCGGGTCAATTTAACGGCGATAGTTAGTCGATATGAAATAATGTTGTAAAAAATGAAGGCTGCTTTACAAAAAGTAGCCTTTTTTTTGGCGTAGCTTGCCGTTTACGGTAAACTACATCTTTATTTACTAGTGCAGATGTCATTATGAATCGTAAGAAAAAACTCAACAAGATCTTAAATCAGCGACTGAAAAGGCATAATGCTAAATCAAGTACAGTTAAGAAGCCGAAATATATTTCTAAAGCCGAGCGTGCAAAACTTGAATTAGAACAGCAAAATGACGCTGTACAAGAAAATGATTCCGAACATAAAGAGTGAATAAAAAAAGCAGCTAATTGAGCTGCTTTTTTGTTAATCAATTTTACAATGTACGTTACCAGTGTTTTGATACGCGAACCGAAGCAACAGACTTATCACTCCCTTGAGCTAATACTTCAATTATAATTCCTTGCGAAGGTAACTTACGGCCTGTCGCCGGACGAAGGTAATTAGAATAATCGTCCCAATCAATGAAGCGTGGGTTGTTATTAATAAACCAATCGTTAATTGAAAGATTGCTTAGAGTACTTGTCCAACTAAATGGTTGTTGAACATCTAGGCTAAAGGCTGCATCACTAATTTGAAGATTTGAATTTGCCATCTCACCATTACTGAACATAATTGGATTACGATCAGCATCGACTAACCCTAACCAGCCTTCGCCAGGGTGATTCCCCACTTGGTTATCACCTTGAGTGACTGTGTTTATACCGCCACTAGTTTCAGGTCTAAATGATGTATCTACGTACCATACCAACATGCCTGGTGAGTAACTTGCACCAAATGAACCACTTGCTAGGCCAGCATCTACGCCTCGGTGTTGACGCCATTCCACAAGATAGTAATGTGGGTAGTCAAACTTACCATCCGAGACTTCAAATCCTTTTACTGCTAACCCTTCATTGGTTGCATTATCAGCATCAAAGCTTACTATTGTTTGCTGTGCACCACTCACTTTAATATCATCAAACATTGCGCCAAGGTAGCCGGTAGCGAAAGCCCAATACTGTAGAGATACAGTAACATTTTCACCAGCAAACTGGCTTAGGTCAAAATTGGCATCACGCTTACCATTAGATTTCCCAGCAAAGCCTGGACCAATAAATTGAGAGAATCGATTTGATAGATCCGTTATATCACCATTAAGTACATAGGTCCCCTGTGAATTAGTTACACGCACTTGCAATAATGAATTATTACCATCAGTATCGTAATCGGTGACAAATGATAAATTTGGATTAAGTTCAGTGGTTAAATCAACGCTAAAATCTAGGCTATATATTGCTAAGTTAGAATTTGGGATGTCCTGAGTAATAAAGCCTTTGCCGTCTGCAGGTTGCAACCTCTGAACTGATTTATCATCTAAATCAATACGAATATAGTCATTATTATCGCCCCGTACAGAGGCTGCATCTAATTTATAAACAGCGCCAGATGGTGATAATTCATCTGCATGGATATTCGTGCCAACAAACCAGTTGCCTCCTAAAGAAGATTGTAAATATTGTTTCGCAAAGGGGCTTAATCCAGTAGGAGCAGTACCTGATATTTCACCAGCATATGAACCACTTGACATGGCAGACCATTGTCCAACTAAAGAGCCGGGTGCCTTATGAAGTGTACCTAAACCATCTTGGGTGTAATTGATGTCATATTCATCAGGCAAACCTAAATCGTGACCGTACTCATGAGCAGATACACCAGCAGCACCATCAACGGGTTGCACGGTATAGTCATGGATTTTATAACCTGTGTTACCAATATTTTTAAAGCCGACTGACGAACGATGTGACCAAATTGCATCTGGTCCAAGTGCGCCGCCACCTGCAGCTTGATCAATGGATGAATGGAACACCATGATGTGATCAATTATACCGTCAGGTTCGCGTAAATCTCCATCGTTATCATAGTCATAGCGGTCTTCTTGATCAAAATAGCTTAAGTCAATTGTAGGATCTTGAGCCACTTTATTAATTGCTTCTAGAACAAGATCGCGAACACGGCTATCTTTTCCACCTTGGGCATTTGGGGCACCATAGTGAGCTGCATTAAATTGCGCACGATACCAACCAGCCACTTGCCCTTCAACTGTATATGAACCACCACTTTGATCTTCATAATACTGCTTCATACTAATTAAATTTTGACCGCCTGGACCTGCATAGCCACTCTTTGAAAATAACATATTCTGATAATGCGTAGCGGTATAATCATCATAGTAATTGGCCGTTAAATTAGGCGTAACAGCATTAACTGGGTAATCAGGGAAATCAATCAAAATGGCTAAGACTCTGTCTGTAGTAACCTTGCCACTCCACGGACGACCTTGAGCTATTTGTGGGAAAGTGGCATCAACGCCACTACCACTTACTGCGCCGCGCGCTGTATTTAGCAAGTTACCGACGCGTAGGTTTCTGCTTACTTCCTGCACACCACCGGTGAAAGGATTTGTGGCACTGATATGGCCACTATGTTTGGTGCTAACTTGAGGTGTTAGTTCATCACTGCGGTCAATAGCTAAACTGCAATGTGCAGTTAAACCGATGGAAACGCCGGTTACGATCTTTTTAAGCATAAATATCTCTCTCACTACATATTATTATTTGATGAAGATGATTTGTAGTTGTTAATCAAATTCGATTAAGCATTAACAGTCTTGTAACATCCAATCCATTTCGGTTCGACATGTTATATAATGAAAAAATATGATTAATTAATTGTTATTAGTTTTTAATACTTATATGTGGTTGAGGGAAACAGAGGTTATTACGTAAGGCAAGGCATACAGGAATGCATCAGATTTTTGAGGTGGTGTTAAGAAATCAAACGGTTAAAATATGATATTTCTCTTATAAGGCACGAAGAACCTCTTCGATGAGAGCATTTGGGAATTGACGGTAATCTAAATAGGGCGTAAACAAGACACGATGCTTATTGTTATGCTGTAACTCGCTAACTCTAGATAAACTATCAATAGTTGTCCTTGGTGTACTTTCATCAAACCCAAGTGTTTGAGCATGACTTTTACCACATACAATATTGAGGTCTTTATCGAGATTAGGGTTTGGAGAGAAGTTTAGGTAAACATCTGATAGTAAATGTTGGTCACGATAAGACTGCCATGTTTGATCATGACAACATAACTTAGCGATAATAACAAAAATCTTGCGCCAATGGTTTCCATTAGTCGTTACGATATTACTAACACTGACCTCGTTAGTTTCAATAGCTGGCGGGGTTGGTAGCAGAAATTGAGTTTTTGAATCGGGACTACCCAATCCAATAATCTCTGAACCTGTATTATAAATGACTGTTTGCATAAGGCCATTCTAACTTAGTCAAAGTTAATACCTAGCATTTAATTTTATTTAACAGTATATATTTTATTTAAAGCTGCTATATTGAGATGTAACACTGCATCTTACTTAATGATATTTATGCAGTATTTTTAGAAAAATGGAAATGGAAGCAAACATTTATGTCTACAGCCAATGCATTAAGAACCATATTAATTGAAAAACTAAAAAGTGATTCTTTAATCCTACCAACACTCCCTAAAATAGCGATGAAAGTTAGAGAAGCCGTAGCGGATCCAGACTCAAACCTCAACGCAATATCAACCATTATAGCTCAAGATGCTGCGCTCTCAGCACGTTTAATTCGTATTGCGAACACTGCCCATTATAGCCGTGCAGTACGTGTAGAAAATTTACAATCAGCCGTTACCCGAATTGGTATGCGCCAAATAAAAAATATTGTGATGGCATTAGCCATGGAGCAATTATTCGTATCAAATAATGAACTAATTGGCACATACTTAGCTAAAACTTGGGATACTTCGACTGAAGTCGCTGCGTATTCTATGGCACTATTTGCTGTCTATCAGTCTGAGAATAAGCATACATCATTGCAAATAGATACCTTGTCTTTGTCTGCGCTATTACACAATATCGGTACCTTACCAATTTTAACTGAAGCTGATGGTTACCCAGACGTTTTTGCAGAGCCTGAGTTTTTAGAACGTGCTATTTCAGATCTTCATAGCCACATTGGACTGTCTATTGTTAAGGCATGGAACTTTAGTGATGATATGGCTGAATCCGTTCGATATTATTCAAAAGATGACTATCAAACTGAAGAAGTAAGTTATTTAGATTTTGTACGCTTATCTGTTCTATGTAAATCGAATGAATCGACTCTATTAAGCTGTGAAGATAAGCTTAAACCTTTCATTGAGAAAGGGTTAATTAGCAGTGTTGAAGATTTTAGCAGTGAATTATTCATTAATGAATTAGCAGCCGCACGAGCGACTTTTTCTTAAATAATCCTACATATTATGTTTTTGAAAACGGCGCCCGATGCGCCGTTTTTTTATGAAAAATATAAATTATTGTCTGGCTTGTCTTACGTTCTCTGGTGCTGATTCAAAGTTACTGCGAAACGGGTTAATATCTAAACCACCACGTCTTGTATACCTTGCATAAACACTGAGTTTCTCACAATGGCAATGTATCATTAAGTCATTGAAAATACGCTCAACACATTGCTCATGAAATTCATTATGCTGTCTAAATGAAATTAAATAACGCAACAAAGATTCATGGTTAATTTTAGGACCATGGTAATGAATTTCCACTGTTCCCCAGTCAGGTTGGTTGGTGATCAAACAATTAGACTTGAGTAAGTTTGAATGCACTTTTTCAGTAATGGTATTTTCACTGATGCTGTCAACAAGGTATTTTGTGTTGAATTCATAATCTTGGACTTCAATATCTAAACCATCAATGCAGTCACCTTGTGGCCCTACTATATCCTGCGTAGAAAAATCAGCAGCTAACATTAATTTAACCTTGGTCTTTCCATTTGCACAATGTGAAAGATCTGATGTCAGTTGTTTCTCAACAAGGGTAGGGCTTGCAAAACGTTGTTGATTAAAACTATTTAAATACAGTTTGAATGATTTAGATTCGACTAAATTGACACTGTTAGAACAAAATTCAAATGTGGCTATAGCAACAATTGGTTTTCCTTTAGCGTTTAACCATGATAATTCATAACCCGTCCAGATATCTACTCCATCAAATGGCAATGGATTTGTGAGGTTTAATCCATCTCTATTGAGAGAACGTGGTACTGCTTGTAACAGTTTAGCGTCGAAGCTGTTATCATAATGCGTTTCTTGGCCTAAGCTAAGAGATTGAAGTTCTGGAGCATTATCATAATGAGATGATGGTTCAGTCATAATTCATTCCGATTATTAATTGAGGAAAACATGGTCACAACTGCACAAGCGTTGGCGCAATTTGCACAGGATTATAGCAAAGCTTGCGAAAATGAAACGGGAAATTTACCACAAGTTACACACGACGAGACTTGGCGCTCACCTTGTGAGGCAACAAATGCCAGAGAAGGGGATTTAATTGAGTGGCAAGCGTGCGAGCAATTACCCCATCATGACTTTTCGGCGGTCGAAGAGGCGCTTGAAATTACATTTCACGATGATATAAAGAGTTTCTACGCCACGCAATACAGTGCAAGTTTATTTGGGAACTTTAATGATCTGCAGTGTGAATTACTGCAAGTGTGGAACGCTGATGATATGGAACGTTTGAGTACCAATATTGTTGGCCACATTCTGATGCAGCGTAAACTCAAGCAGAGTTACACAATATTCATCGGCTGTTTAGTCAACTGTGAAAAAATGTTAAGCATTGATAATGAGACCGGTGCGGTGCTCGCAGAAATCCCTGGGCAAGATAATCGGCAAGAGCTGGCCCCGTCAATTGTGAGTTTTTTATCGCAGTTACAGCCACTTGTAACACCAGACAGCGAATTAGAGTATCAGGCTCCAATAGAGATAAAAGTGGGCTTGATGCCGCGCTTAAAAGAATTAATGCGCAGCCTGTTAGGTAAATAAAGCAAAAGAGCAGGTATTAATTATAATCCCAAGATAAGTTAGACACGAGACGGCAATCATCACATTTAAAATCAAATACTTGATGGACTGCTTCTTCTAACGCCCAATCACCTTCACATTGTGGACAACGTCGTTGTTGTTCACTTTTTAGGTTCTCACCACCCACACGATATAAGTAGTAATAAGTATCAATGCCTGAATTTTGCTCAATTGTCGTCGCTAGGGCTCGGCCTCGGTTTGTCAATGAGCTATCTACATCACAAATTTCAGCTAATGCTGAAAATTCGGCACTGCGGCCATTCATTTGTAATTGATCACAGGCCTGCCAGTCTTGCTGCCAATTAATAAGCTGTTTGT
>Ga0209396_1005153_pt1 | contig 12440 bp, 11 predicted proteins | sample GOMGulsemesocosm_6_FD_184638 | JGI IMG/M metagenome (GOLD analysis project Ga0209396, IMG submission 184638) | Methane-oxidizing microbial communities from mesocosms in the Gulf of Mexico - GOM8C Gulf of Mexico (SPAdes) (version 2) | ecosystem: Environmental > Aquatic > Marine > Cold seeps...
TTGTTGAATTTGATGAAGCTGGCAAAGCTATTTCTATTGAAGAAAAACCAACGTTACCTAAGTCAAATTACGCCGTACCTGGTTTATACTTTTTTGATGAACGTGTCGTAGAGTTTGCAAAAAAAGTGGAACCTTCAGCGCGTGGCGAGTTAGAAATAACTGACATTATCGATCAATACCTACAAACGGGTGAATTAAAAGTAGAGATAATGGGCAGAGGCACCGCTTGGCTTGATACAGGGACTCATGACGATTTATTAGCTGCAGCGCAGTTTATTGCCACTATAGATAAACGCCAAGGGTTAAAAGTTAATTGTCCTGAGGAAATAGCATTTAGAAATGGCTGGGTCACTGCAGATAAATTACGTGAAATAGCAGCTCCACTTATAAAAAGTGGTTACGGTAAATATTTAATGAAACTAATGGATGAGCGTGTTTTCTGATGAACTATGTAGATACTGAAATTACAGATGTAAAAATATTAGAGCCCAAAGTATTTGGAGATGAACGAGGCTTTTTTATGGAAACATTCCGTGTAGACGAATTTAACAAGCACTGCTCTGAAAAAGCTTTTGTGCAAGATAACCATAGTAAATCTTCTCATGACATTTTACGTGGCCTACATTACCAACTAAAGCAAACCCAAGGTAAATTAGTACGAGTAACATCGGGCGAAGTTTACGATGTCGCTGTTGATATGCGAGAATCGTCTGCGACTTACGGCCAACATGTTGGTGTTATTCTATCTGTTGAAAAGAAACGTCAACTTTGGGTGCCTGAAGGTTTCGCCCATGGCTTTTATGTAATGAGTGAATCGGCAGAGTTTGTTTATAAATGTACAGATTATTACGCACCAGAGCATGAAATATCATTTCAATGGAATGATCCTAAATTAGCAATAAACTAGCCACTAATTAACAAAGAAATACCATCTTTATCTACGAAAGATAAAGATGGTTTAACATTTGACCATGCACCAAAAGAATCGTTTAAAACAGGTATTGCTAAAACAATTCAATGGTATTTGAATAACGAAGAGTGGTGGAAAAGTGTGATGGATGGTAGTTATCAAGCGTGGATTATTGATCAATATAATAATGATGCGCATTAAAAGCTAAATTTTTCACAAGGAAATAATAATGGCTAGCAGTACCTTTTACAGGCCTGATATCGATGGGTTAAGAGCAATAGCAGTAGTAAGTGTAATAATATTCCATATTAATGCCAATCTTCTTCCCGGAGGTTTTTTGGGCGTTGATATTTTTTTTGTTATTTCTGGATTCTTAATAACTAGCCTTCTTCTTAAAGAACTACAATCAACACAAAAAATATGTCTGAAAGGATTTTATGTCCGAAGAATAAAAAGAATAATACCAGCACTTTTAATCGTAATAATTACAACTCTATTGGTGGGCTTTTTAATATTAACACCCGCAGATTTTTTATCATTATTACAGTCTGCAGTGGCTTCACTCCTATCACTAGCAAATGTATTTTTTTACTTTAGTTTAGATCAAGGGTACTTTGCAAAAGACACTGCAGAAGTTCCCCTTCTTCATATGTGGTCGTTAGCTGTTGAAGAGCAATTTTATTTAATTTGGCCATTATTAATGGCTTTCATTTATAATAAAAAAGGTAGTATTTTTCTATTTTATACTTTGCTGTCTATACTTTTACTTTCTTTAATTCTAGCCCAAATTTCACTTGGAATTAATCAACCCTTTGCCTACTATTCCCTTCCTACAAGGGCTTGGGAGCTTGCTGCAGGTGGTGCTCTTTCTATATACCTTCAAAATAGAAAAGAACTTTCCCCAAATATATCTAATCTGTTTTCTCTAATTGGGGTATTTCTTATTGGTGCAAGTTTCTTATATGTATCTAAACAAAGTGACATTCCAGGTATTGATAATATTCCTTTAATTATAGGAACTCTGTTGTTGATTATTGCGGGAAAGAACACAAAAAACATTTCGAGACGAATACTTTCAAATAAAATAATCGTCTTTATTGGGCTTGTTTCTTACTCTGCATATTTATGGCATTGGCCTTTGATAGCGTTCACAAAATATGCAACGATTGAAATCGACATTTACACTGGTTCAGCGATATTCATATTAACTTTTTTACTAGCAATACTAACTTATTACTTAGTAGAAAATCCCCTCAGAAAACTAAAACTCACTACCATCAAAGCATGGTCAAATTACTATATATTGCCTGTTACATTCTTAGGAGCCGTTTCAGTATCTATAGCTTATGGAATAAAAACGAACTCACCTTATATATACGATTGGAAAGAATATTCAAAAGTTGCTGATGTTATCCCGAATTGGAAATACAAATACAACTGTCAATACACAACCTTTGGTACACAAAAGTTGGATGAAGATGAATGTATTTTTCCAAAAGTTGGACCACATGAAACTTTGCTGATTGGTGACTCAAATGGGGCACATTTCATAGGAATGATCCAAGCCTTCTCATTAGAGTATAACTTTAGTTTCAAGAACTTAACTCAAAGCTCATGCCCACCTTTAATTCAAACGAAAGATTTAGAATGGGTTGATCCTAAATATCAAAAGGGATGTTCAGCTTACAGAGCTTTTCTATCAAGTAATTTAGACAAATATGAACATGTGATTATAGGTGGTGATTGGTCTGATTATGATAGATTTACGAGCTTCAGACCTTTATTTATTGAATCAATTGAAGAGCTAGCCCAAAAAACTAAAAAAATCACTTTATTAGCCAAGATACCTACATTTAAAAATTACAATGTGGAATGTGAAAAACGTCGAGTGAAAATCAGTGATTTAGACTGTTCATTAACAAGGTATGATAAAGTTTACGATCGATTATCTGCCGTTTCATCAGTTAATAGTTTTATTGAAAATGTATCAAACCAATATACAAATGTTAACTTTTTTAGTATTGACGATACCCTTTGCCCTAATAACATTTGCTCACCAACGATTGAGAACCAGTTTGCATATGCAGATGGTGGTCACCTTCATATGAAAGGTTCTCGTCAAATAGGTGAATACATATTAAAATTTCACAGTAAAAAATCACTTCTATTTAAATAATTAATTTAGAACTTGTGGGTACTGATGTTTAAAGTCAAGAAGTCATATTTAAATATTTTAGTCCAAACATTGTATTGGTTTGCATTACTAACTGCTTTAATTATTGTTTTTTCGACAATATTTCCAGACAGTGATGCATTCCTTACACTAAAGTATATTTTATTTGCTTTACCGCGCTATTGGTTTATATTTTTTTGTTTGTTTATAAGTACCCAATGGCGGCGTTTCAATACTTCTAATAAGTACACTATGCCTTTTATTATTGCCACGAGTTTTTATTATTTAGACTTTCAACTAAATATAAGCATAAATGATAAAAATTCTCATTCGTACACTTTAGTATCCGCTAACCTTGGGGAAGGTGTAGAACTAGAGCGTTTAGAGACTTTGATAAAGTTTTATAGGCCTGATGCTTTTACGTTTCAAGAATCACCAAACCTCAATAAATCCAAAGCCTTCAAAGATTATCCATTTATAGATTGTAGAGGTCATTTGTGTTTTATCAGTAAATATGAATTTAAAATGGTTAATTTTTTAAGTAATACCATATTTAATGGTTACGGTAATTGGGCTGTTTTTTATGAAGTAAAAATTAATAACAATAAAATACACATTGCCAATGTTCATTTGCCAACTGTTAGAAGGGCTTTTAGTAACTTTACTCAATTTGATAATGTACATTCAAGTAGATCTATTTCTTCAAGTATTTTGAATGAATGGTCTTCATCGAAAAAAAATGTAATCATTGCTGGAGACTTTAACATGACAGTAACCGACAATTTGTATCGACGAAATTTCATTCAGTACCAAAATGCTATTACGAATTTTGGCTTCGGCTTTAACAACACCTTTGATTATAAATACAGAGGGTTCTCGATACCAGGAGTAAGAGTCGACCACATTTTATTTTCTGAAGAGTTTGTAATAGAAAAAGCTCACGTTATCGAGAGCTTAGGCGGAGATCATCGTCCAGTATTATCAAAATTTACATTAGATAATAATAAATCATGACGCAACTTGTTAACTTAATGAAACTATTAGGTATTGTATTTATCTTTATAATATCTTCTGCTGCTTTATCAGATGAATATCAAATACAGTTTTCAGCTCCAGTAAATAAAACAATATTGATATTACCCGTACCTAACATGAAAATAGCACTGAACTCCAAATTAAGCCTTATAAGTGATAGTCCTGACATTGATGCTGACATTGTGGTGCTCGATACATGGAATAACAACAACTCACAAGAATTTATTCGGTTATTATCAATAAGAACCAATAAAAGTGGTAAAATAAGGCACAATACTAATTTCACTTTGCTCTGGACTACAACAAGCAAAAATTTAACGGTTACAAATAAGCGTTTTGATAGCCCTCCTCATTTAGTTTATCCAAATAAAACATGGTTAATGGAAAGTGTTTTATTGCACAAAAAACCAAAAGAGATAGATAACACTTGGTATACTCAGCCACAATCATTATATGCCAATTATGTTACCAACGAATCATTACTAACTCAAAACGGTTACCCCCCGGCTAAATATTCACAATGGTTATTTGATCGACCAAGAGCCATTTTTCAATTATTTATACTTACCGGTGACAGGAAATGGTTAAAAGAAGGAACAAGACTAGCAAACTTCTATTTGGAACACTTAGATGCTGAAGGACAGTTTACACTGAAAAAGGCATTTGATTTAAAGTATTTAATGCCCAACGGATTGCTTTATTATTATCTTCTCAGTGGGGATGATCGGATTAAAATAGTACTAGAAAAACTATTTGAACGTTCGTTAATTTGGACACCAAGCTACAAAACAGATTACAAGTTTTGGACAGAGAGACATCAAGCAGCGGCTTTAAACACAGCCTTAGCCTACTGGGAAATAACTGGTAGTAAAAAGGCAGCAGCTAGAATAAATGAAATAATTCAAGCTACTGTAGATATGGTTTTTTATCCAAAAGAAGAATGGGATTTAAAAGGGTGTCCTCAACACACTTATGAATCGCATGAAGGTAAGTCAGGAAATTCACCTGTTTGCTCACCTTGGATGATGGCATTACTTGGAGATGGTTTATGGCGATATTATCAACTAACCCAAGATACAAAGTCTGCAGCATTATTAAATGTATTTGGTGATTTCATACTAAACGAAGGAATTTACTTTGCTGATGAAAGGCTCAATAATAAGGTTCTACCTTTATACCTTTCTTCCATGGATAATAAATTACTAGAGATAAAAAATCAGTGGACTGATGGCCAACATGCTTGTGATGTTGCTTCACTTGTTGGTAAGTCTCTTTACATAAAAAAAATAAGAAACGAAGATATTGTTATTTTAAAAGGGCTATTCGATGTATTTGTCCAGCAATGTAAAGATATTAATAAAAAGTATAAAGCGAAGAAAAATGACTATTTACCTATGTCACCCCCGAGACGCTTTGGTTGGACATATTCGACAACAAGTGACTTACCATGGTTAGAGTCATGGCTGAATCCACCTAAACCTAATGAATAGCAATATGATGAACAATAAAACATGTAATAACATAACGTGGCGATTAATTAGCAACATTAGTGAGTTATATGAAATTAAAGAACAGTGGCAAGCTATTTGTCAGAAATTATCAAGCACTACTCTATTTTCCTCTCCTACATGGGTATTAAACTGGCATCATGTGTATTGGCAAGAAAATTGGCAATTATCAACATTAGCAGGTTATATTAATGATGAGTTGGTTGTAGTATTTCCTTCTTATATCCAGCATTCAAAACAATGGCCATACCTAAAAGTAATGTACGCCTTAGGGCAAGGTGAGCCAGAAGAAGCAGAAATTTCATCAGAATATTGTGATGTTATCATCTCGCCCGACTTTGAAAGTATAATATTACCTAATCTGCAGGAGAAATTGGCCGCATTCAATGTAGATAAAATAATTTGGAATGCCGCTTTACAAAATAGCCATATCATAAAGTTGCTAGAAAAGGTTTATGTATACACACCAATATTTAACCATAATAGATACCGTATAAAATGTTCAAACTGGAAACTACAAGATCTAAGCAAAAATACACGTTCACGGTATAAACGCTCGAATAATCAATTGAACAAAATAAATGCGGAGTTTAATTGGATTAATTCGGATGATTATGGCAAATATGCAACGTTTCTCATTGAATACCACCAAATTCTCTGGGAAAGTAGAGGTCATAAAGGTGCCTTTTCACACCCAAATTTTTTGTCTTTTCATGACAAATACATAAATGCAGAATCGGTTAAAATAAGTGCGATTATCGTTGATGATATTCCAATAGCTGTAAATTATTATTTTGGCGACGATACTACACTCTACTTTTATCAATCTGGCTGGGATAGCAAGAATTATGCTAATTTTTCTTTAGGGTTATCCTTACACCTTTGGAGTATAGAAAATTGCCATCACAAATATTATGATTTTATGATGGGTGATATAAATGATAGCTACAAATCAAAATATGGTGCCCAACAGGAATTGATGACAAATATCGCGATTAAAATAAAACCACGAAAAGTAATTATTAATATGGTGACAAATAAAATAAGGTCACTCATCACATAAACCTCATCTTATATTGAGGTATTAACGCAAAAAACCTTATAGACTTTTAGTCTTTTTAATAGATAATACCAGCGTTTACTTTAGCTAAAACTTCACAAGTACAATTAATTATCGATATTGAAAGGATTTCCACCGAAATGACTCGCCGTTTACCTGAAGTAAAAGAAAACAATTCAACCGCTGCATTCTTTTTCCTGTTTTTGTATACCGCAGCGACATTGATTCGACCTCATGAGATGTTTCAAACCAGTGTCGAATGGATAATTATTAAAGTATTTGCAATTATTACATTAGTAATTACACTAGCCGCACAAAGACCTTTAAAATTTTATCCCCAACATTGGATGCTATTAGCGTTGGTTCCATTATCAATTGTTTCCGGTTTTTTAAATGGCTCTGGAATGTTTGGTATTGAAGAAGCTAAAAAGTTATTTGTCAGTGCTATTATCCCGCTATTTTTAATGAGTGTTTGCATTACAAGCATTAAACGACAACATATACTTATGGTTGTTTGTTTAATCGCTGCATTACTTATGGTTCACAATGGTTATGTTCAACAAAGTGCATTAGAGGGCTATGGTTGGGCACTCAACACTCATTCTGTTGGATATATAGACTTAGGTGAAAGGAGAATAACCTATTTAGGGTTTTTTAACGATCCTAACGATCTGGGCATGTTTTTAGTAATGTGCATTCCCTTCGCTATTTACTTTTATAATAAAGGTGCTTTTTTATTAAAATTAACCATGCTAACAATGCTTTTTGCATTGGCCTATGGACTTTATTTAACCGGCTCTAGAGGTAGTATGCTTGGAGCGGCTGGTTTACTAGCTGTCTACATTTTAGTGGTTAATGCTGGGCCAAGATTATTTATTGTAAGTGTTCTTATCTCACCAATTGCGGCAACCGTTGTCGTATCTTTACAAAGTAATATAGATTCGTCAGCGAATGGGCGTTTAGAAGCTTGGTATGCGGGTATACAAATGTTGCTGTCTAACCCAATATTTGGTGTAGGCAAAGGTCAATTCTTTGATCACCATGGCCTTGTTGCGCACAATTCTTATATACACATTGCGGGTGAATTGGGCGTGCCTGGTTATTCATTGTGGGGCGGCGCGTTACTTTTCACCGTATTAACTGGTTACTTGTTTATTAAAGTCTCTAAGAGCGACAATGTACCAACAAAAGAGCAACTGGAAACTGATAAGGTTGCTAAGGATTTTGACAATGAAAGACTTTTGAATAAAACCTTATTTTTTTCATTAATTGGCTTTATGATCACAGGATTTTTTATTAGCCGCATGTATGCATTGTTATTGTTTATATTTATTGGAATGGCGCTTGCTTCTCATATACGTATGGTTAAATTAAAACCTGAATATCAACAGTACTTTAATAAATCGTTGGCTCTTAAGAGTATGGGCTCCTGCTGGGTGCTAATTGTTGCGGTATACATTGCCCTTAAAATGGGATTGTAACTTTTACTTAATGCTCTATTTCAGGGCGTATAAAGTAACTCAAAGAAGGGTATCATGCATAGTTCATTAAAACAGTCTGTAATGAGTGGAGTTAAATGGTTAGCTCTTACTAAAATTATTATTCAGCTATTTAGGTGGGGAGCTACCTTTTGGGTAATTCGTCAACTTAACCCGAATGATTACGGGATAATGGCTATTGCTGAAATTATAATTAATTTATTGGTCGCATTAAATTTCTTATTTGTAGGTAATATAATCATTCGTCATAAATGCATCAGCAAAGCAGTAATGGGTACATTATTTAGTTTTTGTGTATTATTTGGTTTCTCACTTTTTTTCATTCAATTTCTAAGTGCACCGTTTCTAGCAAGTTTTTATGATACTCCCGAAGTCGAAATTGTATTACAAGTGCTTGCTATAACTTATATATTGGAAATTTTTAATGTTAGGCCTCTTGCTTTATTAGCCAAAAGGTTAGAATTCAAAAGGCTTGCACAAATAGACCTTATATCAGGGATTTTACACCCACTTTCTACTATTATTGCCGCAATACTCGGCTTGGGTTATTGGTCATTAGCAATAGGTACCTTAGTAAACACCTTAGTGCGTTTTTTAATGGCTAATTATACATGCCCTAGCAATTATGTAATAAAATGGCACTTTAAGAAAACAGTAAAATTGATGAAGTTTGGTATCCAAAATTCCTTTAGCTCTGCCATTACACAACTAGGGAGTTCACTAGACTTTATTATTGGAGGGGTATTATTTTCAACAAGTGCTATCGGAATTTACCAAGTAGGCTTGCAAGTTGCATTTATCCCATTAAGAAAAATATCACCCGAATTACGGCGATTATCCTTCCCTGCCTTTTGCAAAATAAGCCATGACATAAAACTAGTAACAGCTTATTACAAGAAAACAATCAGGCTTTTTTCATTTATTGTCTTTCCTATTTTTTGGGGGCTTTCTTTTCTTGCCGAAGATATTATCACAACAATTTTGTCAGATAAATGGATTGAAAGTGCCATAATAATCAAAATTATTTGCTGGGCGTTACCATTGTGATTACTAAATGAAATGAGTGGTACAGTTCTTAATGCACTTGGACATGCTGACTTATTGATTAAAAATAGTATTATTTCTGCCGTAACTTTATTACTTTGTATTATTTTATTTCAATTTATGGGTATTGAAGGCTTAGCATTATCTTGGGCTGTATCTATAGTATTAACTTATTTCATTTTATTAATAGACATGAAAAAAATACTAAACTTATCGGTAAAATCGCTTTTTATTCTGCATTACCCTGCTGTAGTTAACTCTGCTGTGATGTATATTACCCTTACTATACTAAATAGTAATATTGAGCTTACAGGTCTAACATCTCTTTTAATCAATATGATGATGGGAGCTATCGTTTATTGTTTATTGGTTTTTGTGTTCAATAGATCAATAGTGGTAGAGCTTAAGAGCTTGCTTAAGCGGTAGCTTCAACCATAAACAGCTGTTATATCATTCACAGCTGTTTATCATTTTATTTTTATTAACCTAGCTTTAAACAAATCTTATCAAAGTTATCTAGATACTTAACGGTTAAATACTGCTGCTTCTCTATAAATTCATCTTTAGTAATAGTCATCGTTTGGTTGATAGCTTTTGATAGATCATTAGCTAGCACGCCACTGGGCATTGCTGAAATATCCCACGTTGCCATATAGTTTCGTTGCTTACAAAGTTTAGGGAGTAAACCAATTCGCGCCACATGAAAGGCCATAGACGTTATAACCCCATATAAACTCGTTCCACAATAACATTGTGAGTTTTTGATGATACTCATTACATCAAAACCCCTCCACTTAAATATTGCGCAACTTTAATATTATCGCCTAAATTTAGCTTTATTATTTCAATACTGGCAGACTCACTATACCCAGCAGCATTGCCGAACGCTATAAATACCACGGTTAGGTCATGCTCGTGTGCTATTTCGGTTAAATTTCGTGCGAATTCTGCCTCTAAGCCGGCTCTGTGCGCTGACGATATTTGAAAAACTATATATTTACCTTTCAACTTACTGATTAACGAGGCAGCTTCATTTCCCGTTTTTACATTTATTTCTTCTTCAGTAAATATAAATAACATGACGGTTGCTGAATCAGGAAAAATACCATTTACATTGCCACCTATACGGTTGATATGCTCACGTGAAAAGTCGTCACTTACTGTTAAATAGTCTGTGCTATTTAATGCTGCTGATAATGTTAATGCTGCGTCATCATGAACATTTGAACCCCTGTAGCACCAACTGAATTATAAATCAGTTTCATATCAGCACTAAGATCTTTTCACGTAAGGTCAAAAGGGCTATTGGACTTGAGCCCAATAATATTTTTAATAACTTTTTCAGTAATACCCGGAATAAAACGAGCGAATACTCGTTGAAATATTGCAAATGAAAAATCAGATAATAAATAGCTCTATGCCGATAACCAGTCACAAGCTATCACGTCGCCACCAGCAAGAATAATAGCAACGTTTTGTTTTCTTGCCTTCAAGGCTTTTTTGATACTTACAGTAGGTAGCGCATTAAATTCAGAAAGATTACTGTCGATTAGCCCTCCAACTACAATGTTTTTATTAGGAAACTTCTGAGATAACATTCGTTCCATAACTAATGGGAATAACAGATCGCCATAGATATGCCTATCAAATGCTCCATACAATATAATATCCTTCATATCTAACTTTCACTGTAGTTAAATTTAAATTCAATTATAGTTCGTAACTACGATCAGATAAGTATTTATAAAAGGTGACATTTTTCTATTTGTGTATTATAAAATTCTCTTAACATTTTGAAGCAGACGCCATATAAAACTAGGCATTAGTTTCAATAACCAGCCTTTCAATTTTAATTTTTGGTTAGCTTTAAGTGATGCCGCTTGCAGTAATGTTGTACCCGCTAAATTGAACAAGCCATTATATATATAGGTATTTGCATAACGTACATGCAGGTTTTGCTTAATTTCTTGCCAATCAACTAATTTGTTATATTTGTAAGCTAAAGGTTCTATTTTATTTATACAAACAAGTTCTGCTTTATGCATTTTTTCTTCATTTGATGAATAATTATCACCGTGGAACACATGGATTGCTAAATGCTCGGCAACAAAATCAAATTCGCAGACTAAAGAGAGCTTTAACCATGCTAACCAATCGTCTACTCCCATTAGATCACGGTCATCATCAAATGCTTCTGTTTCTTGTAATAAGCTTTTACGGGAAACAACGGTACAGCAAGTAAACATATTAACTTGTATTAGTTTGTCGAATACATTGCCTCGGTATTTATTGTCAAAGTTTGGTTTGTCTTGCTTATTAAGGTGAGAGTAATCTGCAATTGCTCCACAATAAACTAGCCCTACTTCTTTGTTTTGAAAAAGCGGTATTTGCTTTGATAGTTTAGTGGGTAACCAAAAGTCGTCTTGATCACAAAAGGCAATGAACTCTCCTTTAGCTTTATCAATGCCATAGTTTCTTGCCGCTGCCACACCACCATTTTGTTTGTGGAAACCTTTAATATTGCTGTTGTTTTCGGCCAAGTTATTTATGATTTTCTCAGAGCCATCTTTACTACCGTCGTTAACCAGTAATATTTCAATGTTATCGTAGTCTTGGGCTAAAATGGTGTTAACCGTTGCTTCTAAGTATTCAGCACCGTTATAAACGGGTATGACAACAGAAACTAATGCGTTCATGCAAAGTCCTTAATAATTAATGTTTAGTCAGCTAAATAAAGCGTCATATATTTTTGTGCGACTGTTTCTAATGAATAGTTTTGAACCACCAATTCATAGGCTTCATTGCCCCATTTTTCAATTAATTGTGGTGTTTCGGCTATCTCACTTAACAATTTTGAAAGCTCTTTATCATCGTCATAGTTAAATAACTGCCCTGTTACATTACTTTGTACTAGCTTGGTGTTTCCACCAACATGAGTCGCTAATACCGGTATGTGTCGAGCCATAGCCTCTAAAATAGCAATAGATAACCCTTCCATCTCTGAAGTTACCACCATGATATCGATATGCTTATATATTTTCTCTCGGTCAACCAGCATGCCATGAAAGTGTACGTTTTCTGATATGTTACTTTCAGCTGCCGCTGATTTTAATAACTCTTCACAAGGACCATCGCCAAAGAAGTGAATGTCGAATTTATTTGCTAGTGCTTTTGGCATTAACGCTACGGCCCTTAACAAACAAATTTGATT
>Ga0209396_1005154_pt1 | contig 12438 bp, 11 predicted proteins | sample GOMGulsemesocosm_6_FD_184638 | JGI IMG/M metagenome (GOLD analysis project Ga0209396, IMG submission 184638) | Methane-oxidizing microbial communities from mesocosms in the Gulf of Mexico - GOM8C Gulf of Mexico (SPAdes) (version 2) | ecosystem: Environmental > Aquatic > Marine > Cold seeps...
TTGTTTACCCGACACTTTAACGATTGGCTCGCCCGTCATTATAAAATGACTACTTACCTTTCGAATCTTTCATATAGCGGAAGAAGTCACTATCAGGCTTCAATAGTAGAACATCTTGGCTACGGAAGGTTTCTGTATACGCTTTCAGGCTACGCGTAAACGCATAGAACTCAGAGTCCTTACTATACGCTTTAGCATAAATTCGCGCTGCTGTTGCATCGCCATCACCTTTAAGCTGCTCAGACTCACGATAAGCGTTAGCCAGTGCGACTGTCTTATTACGGTCTGCTTCAGCACGAATACCTTCTGCTAGCTCATTACCTTCAGAACGAATCTCTTTCGCTTCACGATCACGCTCAGCGCGCATACGACGATAAACATCATTGCTTAACTCTTCAGGTAGATCGATGGCTTTAACACGAACATCCAAGACTTCGATACCGAAGTTTTCTTGAGTTTCTTTGTTAAGGTCAGCGGTTAATTTAGTCATTAACTGATCACGCTCACCAGAGACAACTTCATGCAAGCTACGAACACCAAACTCGTTACGCAGACCCTTATTGGCCAAATCTGCTAGACGGTTGCTGGCTTCAAAGCGATCACCCGAAGTGGCTTTGTAGTATTTCAATACATCTTTAATGCGCCATTTAACAAACGCATCAACGATTACATACTTTTTACCTGCCGTTAAGAAACGTGCTGGTTGTGCATCCAAGGTTAGGATACGCGCATCAAACTTTTTCACAGTTTGTAAAAAAGGGGTTTTGATATGCAGACCTGCTGGAATGTCATTATCAACAATTTGACCAAACTGTAAGGTCAAAGCCGTTTCTGTTTCTTTAATTATGTACAGACTCTGGCTACCGACTATGATGGCCAAACCTAATACAATTAATAGTCCTAAGCTCTTACCAGACATTAGCGAGTCTCCTGTCGACGATCGTTTTGACGAGAACGAATCTCGTTCAATACCTGGTCAGTGATGGCTGAAACATCCACTGAAGACGTACCACCAGTATTAGATTGAGGAATATTTTTCATGATTTGATCAAGTGGTAAATACATCATGTTATTACCGCCCTCAACATCAACCAATACCTTGCTACTTTTAGCGTAAACATCACTAATAGCATCTATGTATAAGCGTTCACGAGTAACTTCTGGTGCCTTCTTATATTCTGTATATAAAGCAACAAAACGATCCGCTTCACCGGTTGCTTTTGCAACGACTTGCTCTTTATAAGCATTGGCTTCTTCTAGCTGACGCTGAGCTTGACCACGCGCTTGTGGCACAATCGAGTTAGCATAGGATTCTGCTTCACTAATTAAACGATCTTTATCTTGGCGAGCCGCCTGAACATCATCAAACGCGGCCTTTACCTGTGAAGGTGGGCGAGCATCTTTTACGTTCACGTTCGTCAACTGAATGCCGGTTTGATAACGATCAAGATAGCTTTGCAAACGCAGCTTAACTTGCTCTGCTGTTGCTTCACGGCCTGACGTTAAAATAGGATCCATCGCCGTAGAACCGACATCATGACGTAACGCACTTTGTGCCGCATGCTGAAGAGTTAAGCGAGGGTTTTCAATGCGTAGTGCAAATGCGACGGGGTCGGCAACACGGTATTGAACGTTAAGCTCAATCTCTACAATGTTGTTATCTTCCGTTAGCATACGCTCTTCGATATTTTCTTTACGAACGGTAGTCGTTTCGATACGAATCAACGTTTCTGCCATTGGCCATTTGAAATGCAGACCAGGGCCTTCAGTTCGATCGTATTTACCTAACAATAAAACCACGCCGCGTTCTTTTTCATCTAGGGTATAAACAGCATTGAATCCTAGAAATAAAACACCCACAAGTGCCGCAACACCAATCATGCCACCAACACTTTGATTGTTATCTTTCTTATCGCCACCACCGCCTTTACCACCGAACAGTCCGTTCAGTTTAGCCATCAGCTGCTTTAGCGCTTCATCAAGATCAGGTGGACCCTGATTGTTGCCGCCCTTATTGCCACCGTTGTTTCCGCCATTACCCCAAGGGTCTTTACCGCCACCCGGTTCATTCCACGCCATAAATCACTCCATTATCTCTGGATTGCATATCGTTTAAATTATTTGAGGCAAATGATAGAAGATTGATTGTTAAATTCCTATAACAATCATCGCCTTTACTTATCTTTGCCTTTTCAATTCTGTATCTAAGCTATTGTTCCCAATATTCTAATACAACAGGAATAAAGCGATCTGCCCTAGTCCCCGCTTTTGCTAATATCTTTTTGAAGTCATCCAACTGCAAACGTAAACGTAATATATTATCGCCATTGTCTGCATAAGTTTCTTCAGCAACCGCGGCCTGTTCGAAAAGCAATGCTCTAAGCCTAGAATCTGCAGGGGTTAGTTGAATCGTTTCCTGAAAAAGCTCTTCCGCTACTAGCTCGGAGATTGCTTGGGTTAATAATTCAAACCCTACTTTTGCCTGAGCCGATAGCCATACAGCAACCGGTGTTCCATGTTCGTCACGATCAATTCTTGGCTCAGCAGCCTCCAACAAATCTATTTTATTGTAGACTTTTAATTGTGGAACTTGATCAGCCTCGATTTCAGCCAGCACGTTGTCTACTTGCTGAATATTGTGATCGCGCTCATCCGTTGCGCTATCAATCACATGCAGCAATAAATTCGCTTCGGTGGTTTCTTGCAAGGTAGCACGAAACGCTTCCACTAACTTGTGCGGTAAGTGACGAATAAAGCCTACGGTATCGGCCAATATCACCTCACCAACATCCATTACTTTCAAACGGCGTAAGGTTGGGTCGAGGGTCGCGAATAATTTATCAGCGGCATACACATTAGCCTTAGTTAAGGCATTAAATAATGTCGATTTACCGGCATTGGTATAACCCACTAACGCTATTGTCGGAATCTCTGAACGCTTACGAGCGCGACGACCTTGCTCACGTTGTGCGCGAACTTTTTTTAATCTAGTACGAATCAATGTTTCTCGAGTTGACACTAAGCGTCTATCAGTTTCTAACTGAGATTCACCAGCACCACGAGAACCAATACCGCCTTGTTGACGCTCTAAGTGCGTCCAACCACGAATAAGACGTGTAGCCTGGTGCTGTAATTGCGCCAGTTCAACTTGTAATTTACCTTCGTGGGTGCGTGCGCGTAGGGCAAAAATATCAAGAATAAGACCGGTACGGTCGAGTACTCGAAATTCTAATGCTTCTTCAAGATTTCGTTCTTGGCTAGGGGTTAACGCATGATTAAACAGAATAATATCTGCATCATGAGCTTCCGCCATGGCTTTGATTTCTTCTACTTTACCTTTACCGACAAAGGTTTTTGGATCAGGCGCTTTACGCGAACCTGTTATAAATTCAACGGGGGTTCCACCTGCAGACAATACCAATTCTTTAAATTCGTTAGGGTCCTCGCGGTTATCCCCTTCCGGAAAATCGATATGTACTAGAATGGCGATGTCGCTAGCTTTACTGCCAGCTTCGGGGCGATCAAAAAACAATAGAAATACCTAATGTAGTAGTCTATAAATTTAGACTCGGTAGATAAAGTCGACTGCGCACAATTTATTATTAATAGTTACTAATAATAACTATGCACAGCACTAACTTATTTACTCAGCTTTTTATTCAGTTTCGTCTTCTGGAGTTTCAACTTGCAAACGAACTGGACGGCTAGGAACTACCGTAGAAATCGCGTGCTTGTAAACCATCTGGCTCACTGTATTTTTCAATACAATAACGAACTGATCAAACGATTCAACCTGGCCTTGCAGTTTGATACCGTTTACCAAAAATATGGATACAGGAATGCGCTCTTTACGTAGTGCATTCAAGTAAGGGTCTTGTAGCGAGTGCCCTTTTGACATGTTCTTCTCCTTCGAAGAATTTGCTGTCCAGTATGCGGACAGTCAGAAGTAAAATAATTAATAACAACGTTTTGCTGATATAGCCGATTAAATACACCAAGACGAATAATAAATCACAGATTGGTATGACCAATAGTGATATTCTTGACTGAATTATAGTCAAAAATCCAAATTCGGTTAATAAACGTACTACGTGAGTGAGCAAGTGCTCTACTTAATAGATTATGGGTTAAATATGGCGGTCTATCGCAGTATTTTCAAGGCACTTTGCAGAAGATTTGGATCTTCTGTGTCCAGCCAGTTCAAATCAGGCCAACTTCTAAGCCAAGTAATCTGCCTTTTGGCTAATTGACGCGTCGCTATAATTCCACGCTCAACCATTTCATCGTAGTCGATTTCACCTTGTAAATACTGCCAAACTTGCCGATAACCGACGCAGCGAATCGACGGTAATTCTTCGTGAAGATCCTCGCGAGCAAACAGCATCTTCACTTCTTCAACAAAGCCTTGCTTCATCATAATTTGATAACGCTGAGCAATGCGTTTATGCAGCGTTTTTCGCTCTTTTGGCATGACGGCAAAACTTATTACGTCATACTGTAAAGGCTGCTCTTCTTGCTCATCCCAAAACTGAGTCATTGTTTTACCGCTGACTTCAAATACTTCTAATGCACGCTGAATTCGTTGTGAATCCATCGGCTTTAAACGTTCTGCCGCAACAGGGTCAATTCCTGCTAGCTTCGCATGCATATGAGGCCAACCAAACTCTTCACCTTGAGCCAATAAACGCTTGCGAACTTCTTCATCCGCTTTGGGCAATTGTGCAGCGCCATCACGTAAGAATTTGAAATACATCATGGTACCGCCAACCAATAACGGTACTTTACCTTTGGTAGTAATATCCGCCATCTCTCGTAAAGCATCTTCACGGAAATTGGCTGCAGAATACACTTCTGCTGGATCGATCAGGTCAATCAAGCGATGGGGGGCACGAGCCTGCAACTCAGCATCCGGCTTTGCGGTGCCAATATTCATATCCTTATAAACCAATGCAGAATCGACACTGATAATTTCACAGTTGTAATTTTCGACCAGATCAATAGCTAATGCTGTCTTTCCTGAGGCTGTTGGCCCCATGAGGAAAATAGCAGGCGGTAGCTTATTAGCGGTTGATGAGTGTGGGGAGTTAGCGGAAGAAGTCACTTATCGGCCTCGCAAAAATAATTTATCTAGATCCGACATACTCATCTGAGTCCACGTCGGGCGACCATGGTTACACTGGCCGCTGCGCTCGGTATCTTCCATGTCGCGTAACAAGCCGTTCATTTCTGGTAGCGTTAATTTGCGGTTGGCACGCACACTGCCATGACAGGCCATGTTCCCGAGTATTTCATTACGGTGTGCTTGAATTCGATCCGAACTGCCATGCTGCATCAAGTCAGCCAGCATATCCGTCACTAACCGTTCTGTTTCGGCTTGCTGTAAAATCACCGGAATTTGGCGAATCATAATGGATTCGGGCGATGCTCGCTGTAATAGCACACCAAAGCGTTCGAACTCATCAGCGAATTGCTCTGCCGCATCTGCTTCACCTTCAGAAACACTGATCGTGATCGGCACTAATAGCGGCTGACTTTGAACATTCTGGTGATCAACGGCGATTTTTAAGCGCTCATAAGTAATGCGTTCATGTGCGGCGTGCATATCCACAACGACCAGACCATGTTCATTTTGCGACAAAATATAGATGCCGTGTAACTGAGCAACTGCAAATCCTAATGGCGGTATATCTGATTCTTGCGGCTGATTATTTTCAACCTGCACGGTCACAATTTCACCGGTCTCTGGATCGACTCTTTCTTCTGTCGTTACAACATTAGCACCGACATTTAAAGGTTGTGATAGCGCTTGATAGGCATTGAGATGCTCTTGCACACCTGCTGGACTATTGGTTTGACCTAATCGCTGCCCAGTCATTGGGTTGCGGCCAGGCAATAAACTCATGCGCGTTTGTTCGCTGAACTCACCGGCTTGGATCCCTGTGACCCGCTGCTGGCTATTGGCCATTAAAGCTGGGCTTGTCAATCCAGAAGTCTCAGCGGCTAATACACCAGAGCCTTGCAGACTGGTGGGTGCTGATTGGTGATCAGGACGAACATCGGCCAACGCTTTGTGCAAAGTTCGGAATAAATAATCATGCACTAAGCGACCATCACGAAAACGTACTTCGTGCTTCGTCGGGTGTACGTTCACATCGACTAAAGCAGGATCAACTGTTAGATATAAAACAAACGCTGGCTGGCGGCCGTGATACAAAACGTCTCGATAAGCCTGCTTAATCGCATGAGCAACCAACCTATCTCGCACAACTCGACCATTAACAAAAAAGTATTGCATGTCTGCCGCACTACGAGAAAAAGTCGGCAAGCCAACCCAGCCTGTCAATTCTAATCCGGCCGCTTCGGCATCGATATGCAGAGCGGCGTCAATAAATTTAGGACCCAGTAAAGCAGCAACACGCTTTTCTTTATCAATATTCCGAATGGCTGGGCGTAGTGAATGAATCACTTTCTGATTATGACGCAAGCTGAATGCAACATCGTAGCGGCTTAGCGCTAAGCGTTTAAAATATTCATCAACGTGATTAAATTCGGTTTTTTCTGTGCGTAAAAATTTTCGTCTAGCAGGGGTATTAAAAAATAAATCCCGTACTTCTAATGTTGTACCTTTAGGATGCGCAGCAGGTTTAATACTCGCCGCCATCTCACGACCTTCAACTTCTACTTGCCAAGCTTGCTCTGCTTCGCCTTCTTCTGGCGTCGTCGCAGAAGTCATCGTTAAACGAGATACCGAACTAATCGATGCCAGAGCTTCGCCGCGGAAGCCTAAGCTGCTCACCGCTTCTAAGTCATTTAAGGTGCTAATTTTACTCGTCGCGTGACGACTCAACGCCAAAGGTAAATCGTCTTTTGGAATGCCATGGCCATCATCACGAATTCGCAATAACTTAATGCCACCTTGCTCGACATCTATTTCAATACGAGCAGCACCCGCATCTAAAGAGTTCTCAACTAGCTCCTTAATAATATTGGCAGGACGCTCTACAACTTCACCAGCCGCAATTTGGTTTGCTAGGCGCGGTGATAATAAATGAATTCTTTTCATACTAGAATGAGCCTAACTCGCCGGCAGCTTTATTCGCTGACCAACTTGAATACTGTTATTTTTAATGCCGTTTAAGCGACGAATATTCGCGACGGTTGTTCTATTTTTTTCAGCAATATCCGATAGCGTATCGCCACGTTTGATCGTATAACGCATTGAGCGATTTTTCTTTGAGACAGCCGTTTTACTTATCGATTTTCTTGTAGGCGTAGTCGATGCGACTGTTGATTTCCCACCATTCTTTTTCCAAGCAACGTAGCTTCCTTCGGGTGGTTCGTTATAGAAATAACCTGTTAAACCATAGAATATTTCTCGCGCCATTTTTTTCTGATAGCTAGAGGTCGCTAATTTTTTAGCTTCTCCAGGATTAGAGATAAATCCAGTTTCAATTAAGAGTGCTGGGATATCGGGCGCTTTTAATACCATAAAGGCGGCCTCGCCTACATGCTTTTTATGCAGACGTGAAATTTTATCCATCCGCTTTAAAATCATTTTCCCCACAGCCAAACTTGAGCCACGCGTCGCGGTCATGGACAAATCCAATAAGGTCATTGCCACATGATCATCTTTATCATCGAGGCTAACCCCACCCACTAAATCAGCTTCATTTTCTTTTTGAGCTAAATAACGTGATTCTTCGCTGGACGCGCCGCGCTCTGACAAAACAAAAACTGAACTACCGTGAGCCTTTGAATTTTTAAAAGCATCCGCGTGAATAGATATAAACAAATCTGCGTTGGCGTCACGCGCTTTACGTGTTCTTTCTCGTAATGGAATGTAATAATCACCGGTACGAGTTAGATAAGGTTTATAGCCAGGTTCTGCCTTTAACAAAGCCGCTAGCTTCTTTGCGATTTTTAAAACAACAACTTTTTCTTTTGTACGTCGATAACCCACTGCTCCCGGGTCTTCACCACCATGCCCGGCATCAATAGCAACGATGATGTCTCGCTTATTATGTGCCACTTTATCGGCAACCGTTTTCACGGTAACCACAGATTCAATAGATCGCTGATTTTTCTCAAAGAGATCAACGACTAAACGATGGTGTGGGTAGATTTTATTAGGCACAAGTATTGAACTTTTAGGATTAACATCCGCGCGCAACTGAAAAACTAACCGTAAGTCTTTATTTTTTTGTCTCCCTGTACGTAACTTTGTCACTAACGTACTGGCAAGGTCGACTTCATCAACACGCGGTTTAAATTGAGCATTACCTCCCAGATCGATGACTAATCGATAAGGGTTTTCTAAGGTAAATATTTTATGCTGGTGAGGTTTGGATAAATCAAAAACCAAACGCGTATTATTAGGTGATTGCCATACTCGCACACCACTAACATCAGCAAATGTTTGATGGCTTGTGCTAAATAAAATCAGCAGGAAAAATATTTTTTTTATTATTATCATTATACTTCTATTTTATTTAGTTGTTCACACCAGGCCAAGCCCTGTTCGGTAGAAGCCTGCCACGTTAATTGGCGACCGTCTTTAATATCTGCAATGGATAATACCAAATCGGCAGCGGGTAAAAACCCCAATCCTTTATCTGCCCATTCCATTAAGCATAAGTGAGCACCTTCTAGGTAATCACGCATACCCATAAATTCTAATTCTTCTGGATCAGCCACTCGATAAAGGTCAAAGTGACAAACCGTTAAAGGTTTCTTTTGAGCCGCGATGACGTCGTAAGTTTCAACCAAGGTATAAGTCGGGCTTTTTACCGGACCCAGATAATCGAAGCCACGCATCAAGCCTCGGCTAAACGTTGTTTTACCCGCGCCCAAGTCACCTTCTAAAAATATCAGGCCACCATCAACCGCAGCAGTAGAAAATATCGCAGCGCACTGACCGGCAAAGGCCATCATTTTTTCTTCACCGATGATATCAATCATTTGTATCTGCTCTTATTTCTACTTCTAGTTCCGAATCTTGATTTTGACTTTTTTGCATTTGAATAGCACGGCGTATAAAGGGTAAAAGATCCGTCGCTAGCAAACCAATCTCTCCGTGTTCAGAACTCGCATCATCAGCAGACTTACTATGAACACAGCAGGCTAATTTCGCCGCCGATAACGGTGGCAATCCTAAAGCAATAAATTGCGCTAATACAGCAGCCGCGACTCCCGACAAAATATCTCCCATGCCGCCAGAGGCCATTCCAGGGTTACCGTCTAAACAGCGATAGCAAACTAGCTCGCCCAATGAATTACGACCTGCGATTAAACTGTACTGGCCTTTCAAAATTACCGTGCATTGATATTTTTCAACCAGAGCAATCACAGCATGCAAGCGATCAGCCTGCACTTCAGCAGTACTGATATTCAATAAGCGTCCAGCTTCAGCAGGGTGAGGAGTAATAATCACATCATGGTCAGAAAAATCAACCGCTGAACCTGTGATTAACGGTTTCGCTGCTAGAAGATTGAGTCCATCTGCATCAAGCACCATCGCCCTCGGTTGAGTCGAAGCTTCAACTTGCTGTAAAACGGTTTGCAATAATAATTGGCCAAATGCCTGCTGACCTAAACCAGGGCCAACCACCAGCACCTTATTTTCATTCTGTTCAGCGGCAATGAAAGGCAGAAGCTCTAAACCAGAGTTTATGCCTGAAACCATAATCTCTGGGCAACGGCTGATAGAAGCACTAATGTGCTCTGGCCTTGTTGCACAGCTCACTAAACCCGCACCACTGACCAACGCGGCTTGCGAAGCCATCAAAGCGGCACCGGCATAACCATAATCACCCCCAATCACCTGTACATGGCCGTGATCACCTTTATGGCTATCTAGGGCACGCATCGGTAATAACTGATCATTACCCTGCAGTGTTTGCCAGCTAATGTCGGTAACAAGGACCTTTGTTTTGGGACTTGTCAGGGGCTCAATGTGAGATAAATTCATTCTATGCTGTATGCCTAAGCGTTTCTTTGGCAGAATTATACGTCCTTGGCGGTAAGATGGCGAAGGTATAATCATTGCGGTAATAACGAAAATCTCATGACACAAATAGCGCTATCTCAAAGCGAACTCCAAGACTTAGCTGATAAGATCAAAGTATGGGGCCGTGAACTAGGCTTTCAGCAAATCGGCATCACTCATATCGAACTGGGTGAGCATGAAACACGTCTAAAAGAATGGCTCGCTAAAGGCTATCACGGCAGCATGGAATACATGGCGGCCCACGATAATATGCGCAGCCGTCCGGCAGATCTATTGCCCGGCACATTAAGAGTTATCAGCGCGCGCATGGATTACCTACCCGCCGATGCCCGCATTAAAGAACAACTACAAGACAAGTCCCTAGCCTATGTTTCACGCTATGCTCTGGGTCGTGACTACCACAAAGTGATTCGTAAACGCTTAACCCAGCTGGGTAAAATGATCGAAGAAGAAGTCGGTCATGGCTACCGAGCTTTTGTTGATAGCGCGCCTGTTTTAGAGCGCGCCCTTGCTAGTAATGCAGGACTAGGCTGGCTCGGTAAAAATACCATGTTGATCAACAAAAAGGCCGGCTCGTATTTCTTCCTAAGTGAATTACTAACGGATTTACCACTACCCATTGATCAGCCTGATGATAAAAATCACTGCGGCAGCTGCACATCCTGCATCGATATCTGCCCGACTCAGGCTTTTGTCGGCGAACAGGTTTTAGATGCTAGACGCTGTATTTCTTACCTTACTATCGAGTTAAAAGGTCCAATCCCTACTGACCTGCGCAAAGGCATGGGTAATCGTATTTTTGGCTGTGATGATTGCCAGCTATGCTGCCCGTGGAATCGCTTTAGCAAAACCACTCAAGAAACCGACTTTACCCCACGCCACCCACTCGATAACGCAACCTTGCTTGAGTTATTTGCTTGGGATGAGAGCACCTTTCTAAAACATACCGAAGGCAATCCAATTCGTCGCACTGGCTATCAGAACTGGTTACGTAATATTGCCGTGGCCCTGGGCAATGCCCCCGCCAGTATTGAAATCATTGAAACACTCAAACAGCGATTACCTGAAGCCAGTGAATTAGTGGCAGAACATATAGAGTGGGCGCTTAAACAGCATAAAAACTAATTTTTTATACCGATTAGAACAACTGTGGATTATCTAAATTGTTAACTATACTAGTGCTTAGTCTTAGTTAATTTCGAGCCCATTATGCCTAATGCAGCCTTTCCTAGTAATGAGAAACAAAGATTAGATGCGTTAAATGAACTGGGGATTCAATATTTGCCCCTAGAAGACCGCTTCGACCGCATTACTCGAACCTTATGCGCTCTGTTTGATGTTCCTTTTTCTCATATTTCACTGATCGATAGCGATACTCAATGGTTTAAATCGACCCAAGGGTTCGCGGCAATCAATGCAGAGCGCAAGCAATCCCTATGCTCTCATACTTTATTAGCCGAAGAATATCTGGTGTGTGAAGATCTAACTCAAGATGAACGCTTTAAAGACCTTATTTCTGTCACGCATGAACCTAAATTTAGATTTTATGCCAGCTTTGTGCTTAAAAGTCGTGGCCTCAGTATTGGTACCTTGTGCATTGAGGATGTTAAACCCCGCACCTTCAGCCAAGATGAAATCACTTGCATGCGCGATATTACAGCTTGGGCTCAAACTGAATTACACCTTACTCAATTGAGTGAAGTTCAAGTACAACTGATTACCGAATTAGATCAAGCCCAAAAAGAAGCTAAAATAGATGGCCTAACTCATTTATGGAATCAGCTAGCGATTAAAGATATTTTGCGTCGGGCCCATCATCGCCACCTATTAAAAGAAACACCCTATACGCTAATGATGGTGGATATCGATAATTTCAAAGCGATTAATGATAACCATGGCCATCCCTTTGGTGACCAGATTATTCAGTCAGTAGCAGATTCGTTGCGCGCTTCATTACGTCCTAGCGATGCAATTGGCCGCTATGGAGGCGATGAATTTTTAGTCATCCTTGAAAACTGCCCACATAGAAGAGCCGAAGAACTGGGTCAAAGAATTCTAAGCCATATTCACGGGCTAACATTCATCAGCAAAGGAAAAAAAATAAAGTGCAGTATCAGTGTTGGCTTAGCCTCTACTGATCGTATCGAAGTGGATAGCCCTGAGGCACTTTTAGAACATGCTGATCAAAGTTTGTATCTTGCAAAAGAAAATGGCCGCGATTGCGTTAGAGGCTAATAACGCAATGCGGCTAGGTACTGAGTTTAGAGATTAAACTCAGCAGAATATAAGACCTTTTCTTGTTCGTATTGACCACGCTTTGCAATCACGAACCGGCAGCCTGCTTTACAGGCTTCACGACTGACTTCTGGGTTATACCAGCGCGCCTGATAAGTTCCCATTCCTTGGTCTTCCGTATCGAGCAAACGTACTTC
>Ga0209396_1005155_pt1 | contig 12438 bp, 7 predicted proteins | sample GOMGulsemesocosm_6_FD_184638 | JGI IMG/M metagenome (GOLD analysis project Ga0209396, IMG submission 184638) | Methane-oxidizing microbial communities from mesocosms in the Gulf of Mexico - GOM8C Gulf of Mexico (SPAdes) (version 2) | ecosystem: Environmental > Aquatic > Marine > Cold seeps...
AAATTAACACTCAAAAGTACACTTGCTAACAGCAAGTATTCTTTAATACGATATGTCCATTCCCTATTCATCGCTATCGCAATAATTTTTCAAATTCAATTTTAAACACCGTACCTGGTTGATTTAGTTTTACAATATTTCCACCCAGTTGTTTTGTAAATATTTGAGTTAGTTTAGTTCCTAATCCTCCTGATTCCTTTTTAGGTACAAACCCAACACCATCGTCCCCAATAATTAACTCGTATTTGGTATTTACTTGTTTAAGTGAAACTATAATTGTTCCTTGATTGGTGTTTTTAAAGGCATGTTTTAGGCTATTGGTAATTAACTCACTAATAATTAATCCTAATGAAGTCAAAGTTTCAATACCTATATTAGTAATATCATCAATTTCAATTTCAAGAATTATTTTTTTATTTACCGCGTAATTTTTAATAAGATCTTCTATTAAAACAGTAAAGTGATCCTTAATATTAATATTCTTCAAATCGTCAGAACGGTATAATTTTTCGTGAAGCATTGCCATTGACAACACTCTTTTTTGTGCTTTTTCAAACATCCCTAGAATTTTTTCATCTTCTATTTCTCTAGACTGAAAATTCAATAAACTATTTACCACCTGTAAATTATTTTTTACCCGGTGATGAATCTCTTTCAACAATACTTTTTTCTCTTCATTTTTTTTGGTTATATCTTCTTTTTGTTTTTTGAGTAATTTGTATATTACTTTTTTCTTTTTATTACCTCTAAAAACCAACAGAATTAATATTGAGACTAATGCAAATGCTGTAGAAAACAACACTATTAAAATCCTATTTCTATTAAGTCTTAATTCTTGAATTTCATTTTGTGAAGACAATAATTCCACCTCTTGTTCACTTTTACTAAGCTCTAGTTCTTTTTTTTCTAAATCGTATTTCGCTTGCTGCCGAATGGCACTCTTTTCAGTTTTCTCATTGTTTAAACTATCCCGCATGGTAATAAACACCTCTTGCATATTAAAAGCTTCTTTCCAGTTTTTTTCTATTTGATAAATAACTTTTAATACTTCGGAAGCATCCCTTATTCTTAATGGATATCCTAATTCTTTAGCTAAAACCATACTTTTTTTTGCGCTAATTTTTGCGCTAGCGACCTTATTTTGTTTTAAATAAACATTAGCCATCTGATGGAATAGACTAGCTATTTCCTTTTTATCACCAATTTTTTCACTGATAGTTAAACTCTTTTTAAAATAAGTCAATGCTTTTTCGTATTCTCCTTTTCTACTGTATGCTATCCCTATGTTTTTTAAGGAATAAATAAGTCCATGCTTATCGGAAACACTTTCGCTTATTGTCAGTGCCTTATTATAATACTCCAATCCTTTTTGAAAATCCCCATCCCCAGTATAAATAAGACCGATGTTACTTAATATTACAACGATCATTTTTTTATCACCTATAACCTTATTTAATTCAAGGCTTTTAAGGTTATATTCGAGGGCTTTATTCCTATCTTCCAGAGCTAAATATATTACCGCAATGTTATTTAATGAAGCAGACACTCCTCTATTATCTTTTAACCTTTCTTTTATCTTTAGGCTTTCAATATTATATTCTAAAGCCTTAGTAATCTCTCCATGATCATAATAAATTTGAGCAATATTGTTTAATGAATTAGCAATACCCTTTTCATCATGAATTTCTTTTTTAATTCTTAAACTATTCAGGTAAAATTCTAAAGCTTTAACAGCTTTACCCTGCGTTAAGTGTATATACCCAATATTGTTTAAAGCAACTGCTATTTCTTTTTTATAGTCAGCAGCTTCCATTATTTTCAAACTCTTACTATAATGCTCCATTGCCTTTTCATAGTTCCCTTCATTACTATAGAAAACCCCCTTATTATTTAAGGCTTCTCCTAAAGATTTTGTCAAGCTTTCTATTACTGGATCCTTATTGTTTTTAGAGCTATATAGCGCTAATTTTTCTTGAATATAATTGTATAGCCATTTATTGTATCGTGGCCATACCGTATCGTCCCATGATTCTTCGACAATTATATTTATTGCTTTTATTTTTAGCGTATCATGTTTAGCATTGTGGAATAAATCAAGAGACGTATTGATTAACTTTTGTTCCTTTAAGGATAATTTTTCTAAGTTTAAACTATCAACTAAATAATAACTTTCATCAGCGAAATTTTGTCCACTAGATTTTATTACAAAGAGAAACATACTTGCTAGTAGCAAGTATTTATAAAAACGATGTGAATATTTCTTTTTCATAACCAATAGCTAACAATGAGATATTAACTACTAATTTAATATCTATGGTAGGTAGTTGTAAAGAAATGAGGTGTTTTTCACGAGCTTTCGTTTGGAAAAAGCTGTGTACATAAATTTAATCAATATTTTAATGAATACCTACAAATCAAACACAAAAGCCTCATATTTATATAGTTATAATAATTTAAGAAATAGCATTCTCAAAAATCAATTTAAAGACTGTTCCGTTATCAGATATTTTTTCTAAACTACCATTAAGTTGTCGTGTAAACGATTGTATAAGTTTTGACCCTAGCCCTATAGGTGCTTTTCCCAAAGCAAATCCTACGCCATCATCAGCTATATATAGCTCATTTGTATCCGTTGCTATTGGATTAAGTTTTACTGTTATTGTACCCTTCTCTCTACCTTCAAAAGCGTATTTTAATGAATTGGTTATAATTTCATTTATAATTAAACTAAGTGGCATCATGGTTTGTGCATCAATAAAAATAGTATCAATATCTAAATCTAATTCAATCCTCTTTTCAACATTATAATTTTTTACAATTTCTTCAACAAGCATTGTAATATGTTTTTTTGCATTTAACCGTTTTAAATCGCCAGATTGATACATTTTTTCATGTAATTTAGCCATCGATAGCACCCTACCCTGGGTTTGTTTAAAAGCATTAATAACATCTTTGTCGGATGATTTTTTTGATTGCATTCGCAATAAACTATTTACTACCTGTAAATTATTTTTTACGCGATGATGAATTTCCTGAAGCATAATTTTTTTATCTTCATTTTTTCTACTTATCTCTTCTTTTTGGCGTTCCAAAAGCTTGTTGATATATAATTTCTTTTTATAGCCCTTATACGCTACAAAAGCTAATATCAATGCTAACAAAAGGCCTACAGACACTAATACTATTGACGTTTTATTCCTTTTAAGCTTTAACTCTTGTAATTCATTTTTAGTTGATAGCAACTCAATTTCTTGTTGCTTTTTATCGAGCTCATATTCAGACGCTTGTTTAATTAAACTAGCTTCAATTTCAGTATTTTGAATACTATCTTGCATTCTAAAATGAAGTTTCTCCATTTCAAATGCTTTTCGCCAATTATTCTCTTTTTGATAAATAGTTGATACTACTCTAGATGTGTATGAAATTTGTATAGGATCACCATTAGTTATTGCTAATTCTACTGCTCTTTCTCCATATACTTTGGCTTTAACTATTGCTCCTTTTTTTAAATAAACACGAGAAATATCTGTTAATGTTCTTGTAATACCGAATTGATAATCATTCTCTTCTAAAACTACAAGGCATTCTAATAAATATGTTAAACTTTTAGCCAATTCACCTTGAGCTTCATAAGCCCCTCCTATTAGACCCAGTGAGTTTGCAACACCAACAGTATTATTAAGTTTTTTGTATACCTCCAAACTTTCATTATAATAAAACATTGCTTTCACATTATCACCTTGCCTACTGTACAAAAGCCCTAGGTTACTTAAAAAAAGGCCATTATTAACACTACCAATTAATTTTGAAACAATTCTGGATTTTTCTGTAAATTCTAAGGCTTTTTTTATGTCATTTTGTACAGCATAAGAATTACCTATATTATTATATGATTCCGCCAAACCAAGGCTATCTTTTATACGCTCTCGTAAGTTTAAACTTTTATAATAATATGCTAAGCCTGAAGACAATTTACCCTCGGAATTATGAATAACCCCAATATTATTTAATGAGTTTGAATAATATTTTAATAGTATTTTTTCTTTTGAGTTTAAACTTGTATTGATAGTTATTGGGAGCACTTCACCTAATTCCTGTTTGGTAAAATTATACATCCAACGGTTGTATTTATGCCATACATTATCATTCCAAGAATCTTCAATTATTCTATTTATAGCCTTTAATTTCAAGGAGTCTTGTGTAGTGTTGTGATATGCTTTTAATGAAGATTTTATAAGCTTTTTTTCACTGTCAACTAGCACTTCATAGTTTAAACTATCTATTAAATAATAATTCTTATCAGCATAAGTTTGCCCAATGGATTTGTTTGCAATAAATAGCATACTTACTAATAGGTAGTATTTAAAAAAGTAATGTGTGTGTTTCTTTTTCATAACCTTTAGCTTTCAATGAAACACTAAATATTCACTTAGTGTTGATCGTAGGTTTTTAAAGAAAGGAGGTAAATATAAATTTAATCAATATTTTGATAAATACCTATAAAAACCTTATTCATACTTAGTTATAACTATTTAAGAAATAACATTCTCAAAGGTTAACTTAAAGGCTGTTCCGTTATCTGATATTTTTTCTATATTACCATTAAGTTGTCGTGTAAACGATTGTATAAGTTTTGACCCTAGCCCTGTTGACGATTCTTCTTTTTTATAGCCAATACCATCATCTGCAAGATATAACTGATTTGTAATGTCCATTGAAGGACTTAATTTTACTGTTATTGTTCCTTTTTCCCTACCTTCAAAAGCATATTTTAAGGAATTGGTTATAATTTCATTAATAATCAAACTTAAGGGCATCATGGTTTGCGCATCAATAAAAAGTTCGGCTATGTCCAAATTGAGTACTATCTCTTTTTCAATGGTATAGTTTTTTACTATTTCCTCAACAAGCATGGTAATGTGTTCTTTAGCATTTAAGCGTTTTAAATCACCCGATTGGTACATCTTTTCATGTAATTTGGCCATTGACAACACCCTACTTTGTGTTTGTTTAAAAGCATCAATAACTTCTTTATCGGATGATTTTTTTGATTGCATTCGCAATAAACTATTTACCACCTGAAGATTATTTTTTACTCGATGGTGAATTTCTTGAAGCATTATTTTTCTCTCTTCACTTTTTTTGCTGATCATTTTATTGATTACCTTATTTTTTTTATACCCTTTGAAAACAACCACCACAAGGATTAACGCTAAACCAAATCCAACTGAAAATAAGGCAATTAAAATCTTATTTCTATTTAATTTTAACTCTTGCACTTCATTTTTTATTGATAATAATGCAATCCTTTGTTGTTTTTTGTCGAGTTCATATTCAGATGCCTGTTTAATTAAACTAGTTTCTATTTCCGTATTTTGAATACTATCTCGCATTTCAAAATGAAGTGTTTCCATTTCAAATGCTTTTTTCCAATTATTTCCTTTTTGATAAATAGTTGAGAGCACTTTAGACGTTATTGAAATAACCTGTGGATCTCCTTTTTGTATTGCTAATTTTATTGCTCGTTCTCCATAATTCGTAGCTTTAGCTATTGCTCCTTTTTTTAAATAAACCCGGGAAACATCTGTTAATGTTCTTATAATACCGAATTGATAATCATTCTCTTCCAAAACGATAAGGCTTTCTAATAAATAGGTTAAGCTTTTAGTTAATTCACCTTGAGATTCATAAACCTCCCCTATTAAGCTCAATGAGTTTGCGACACCTACTGTATTGTTAAGTTTTTTGTATGCTTCCAAACTTTCCTTATAGTAAAACATTTCTTTCTCCTTATCACCCTGACTACTATACAAAATCCCAAGATTGATCAAAAATAGACCATGATATTCACTCCCAATTAATTTTGAAACTACTATTGATTTTTCTGTAAACTCTATTGCTTTTTTTAAATCATTTTGCGTGGCATATATATCACCAATATTATTATATGATTCCGCTAAGCCAAAGCTATCTTTTATGAACTCTCTCAAGTTTAAGCTTTTGTAATAATATTCCAATGCTAATTGTAACTTTCCTTGACCATCGTATATTACTCCAATATTATTCAACGAATTTGAATAATATTTTAATAGCATTTTTTCTTTTGAGTTTAAGTTTGTGCTTTTTTTTATTGGGAATAACTTACTTAATTTCTGCCTTGTAAAGTCATACATCCATTGGTTGTATTTATGCCATACATTATCATCCCATGAATTTTCAACAATCGTGTTTATAACTTTTAATTTTATGGAGTCTTTAGTCGTATTATGAAATACTTTTAAGGAAGGGTCTATTAGTGCTTTTTCATTGTCAACTAGTACTTCATAGTTTAAACTATCTATTAAATAATAATTCTTATCAGCATAAGTTTGCCCAATGGATTTGTTTGCAATAAATAACATACTTACTAATAGGAAGTACTTAAAAAAGTAATGTGAGCATTTTTTTTTCATAACCTTTAGCTAATAATGAAACACTAAATATTCATTTAGTATTGATCGCAGACTTTTAAAGAAAAAAGGGAAATATAAATTTAATCAATATTTTAAATAACACCTATAAAAAGCTCATTAAAAACTACTTGCAAACACTTAAGAAATGATATTCTCAAAAGTTAATTTAAAGGTTGTTCCGTTATCTGATATTTTTTCGATTGTACCATTAAGTTGTCGTGTAAACGATTGTATAAGTTTTGACCCTAGCCCTGTTGACGATTCTTCTTTTTTATAGCCAATACCATCATCTGCAAGATATAACTGATTTGTAATGTCCATTGAAGGACTTAATTTTACTGTTATTGTTCCTTTTTCCCTACCTTCAAAAGCATATTTTAAGGAATTGGTTATAACTTCATTAATAATCAAACTTAAGGGCATCATGGTTTGCGCATCAATAAAAAGTTCTTCTATATCTAAATTGAGTACTATCTCTTTTTCAAGGGTATAATTTTTTACAATTTCCTCAACAAGCATGGTAATATGTGTTTTTGCATTTAATCGTTTCAAGTCACCCGATTCGTACATTTTTTCATGTAATTTAGCCATTGAAAGCACTCTACTTTGTGTTTCCTTAAAAGCGGTAATAAGCTCTTTATCGGAAGTTTTACTGGACTGCATTCTTAACAAACTATTTACTACCTGAAGGTTATTTTTTACCCGATGGTGAATTTCTTGAAGCATAATTTTTTTGTCTTCATTTTTTCTACTGATATCAGCTTTTTGTCGTTCCAAAAGTCTATTAATATATAATTTCTTTTTATACCCTCTATAAGCTAAAAAGGCTAATATTAAAGCAGACAATAGTGCTAAGGAAATTAATAAAATTGATGTTTTATTCCTTTTAAGTTTTAGCTCTTGCACTTCATTTTTAACTGACAGTAACGCTATTTCTTGTTGTTTTTTATCCAGCTCATATTCAGATGCCTGTTTAATTAAACTAGTTTCTATTTCCGTATTTTGAATACTATCTCGCATTTTAAAATGAAGTGTTTCCATTTCAAATGCTTTTTTCCAATTATTCTCTTTTTGATAAATTGACGATAACACCTCAGACACAATAGAAATTCGCTCAGGATCCCCCATTATTTTTGCTAGATTTATAGCTCTTTCTCCGTAGTTTTTAGCTTTAACTATTGCTCCTTTTTTTAAATAGATCCGTGTTAGATCCGTTAACGTACCGACAATACCAGCTTGGTAATTATTTTCTTCTAAAACCACTAAGCTTTCCAATAAATAAGTTAAACTTTTATTCAAGTCGCCCTCTTTTTCGTAAAACACTCCAATAAAACTGAGTGAACTAGCAATTCCTACAGCATCATTATTTTTTTGGTTTAACTTCAAACTTTCTTTATAATAGAATATAGCTTTTTCATTATCTCCTTGTCGACTGTATAAGGTTCCTAAGTTGATCAACATAATAGAATTTACCTCTACACCCATTAATTTGGATATAACTAATGACCTTTCTGTAAATTCCAATGCTTCCCTTACATTATTTTGTGTCGCATAAACATCTCCAATATTAGTATATGTTTCTGCTAATCCAAGGCTATCATATATCTGCTCGCGAAAATTTAAGCTTTTGTAATATAATTCTAGTGCCTTAGATAGTTTTCCTTCAATAGCATGAATTACCCCTAAGTTATTCAACGAGTTTGAATAGTACTTTAAAAAAATTTTCTCTCTTTTGTCCAGATTTGTACTGCTTGTTATTGGGAATAACTTACTTAATTTCTGCTTTGTAAAAACATACATCCATTGGTTGTATTTATGCCATACGTCATCATCCCATGAATTTTCAACAATCGTGTTTATAACTTTTAATTTGAGTTCTTGATTTTCTGTATTGTGGAATTTTGCTAATGAAGTATGAATCAATTCTTTTTCATTTGCTACTAAATCATTTAAATTTAAACTGTCAACTAAATAATACTTCTTGTCACCATAATTTTGTGCTTGTGAAGTAGTAACAAACACAAGTGTGATTAAAAAAAATAAAGTAATTTTAGTTTTAAACAACATCGAAAGAATAATTTTGGATGTACTTAAAGATACAGTTTTTTACCCAAAAACCCTAATAACCAATAAGCTGTCAATACCTTAAAAAAGAAAACTAGTAGCTATAAAAAGCCTAAGCTTTAATTATTAAAAGTTATCGTAATAGCTGTTCCTTTATTCGTGTTTTTATGTATTGTACCAGAAATTTGCTTTGCAAAGGATTGAATTAATTTAGTTCCTAAACCTTTTTTTTCCTTCTCTCTATCATACCCAATACCATTATCTGCAATAAAAAGTTCATTTTTAGTAGCGCTCAATTGCTTTAAACGAACACTTATGGTAGCATTTTCTTCTTCATTAAAAGCATATTTTAATGAGTTAGTAATTATTTCATTAATAATTAAACTCAAAGGCATCATTATTTTAGAATCAAAAAACAATTCTTCAATATCTAGGTTCAATGACACTTTCTTATCAACAGTATAACTTTCAACAATATCTTTAACCAATAGGCCTATGTACTCTTTAGCGTTTAAATTTTTAAAATCACCTGAGTTATACATCTTTTCATGCAGCTTAGCCATCGACAGAACTCTATATTGCGTTTCTTTAAATGCATTTTTAATATCTATATCCTTAGTTTTATTAGACTGCATTCTTAACAAACTATTTACAACCTGTAAGTTATTTTTAATTCTATGGTGTATTTCTTGAAGCATTGTCTTTTTAGTGTCGTTTTCTCTTTCTAACAACTCATTTATCAGCTCTTTCTTTTTATTACTTTTTCGATACCCTAAAACTAGTATAGAAACAAATACCAAAGCTGTAGAAATTAAAATAATGTAAATTTTATTTTCTTTTAAACGAGTTTCCTGAGATTTATTTTTAAACGATAAAAAGTCTATTTTTTGTTGCTGGCTTCTTAGGTCATATTTTGTTTGCTCTTCAGTAATCTTCCTTTGCACCTCAATACTTTTAACACGGTCACGCATTTTTATGTGTAACTTTTGAAATTCAAAAGCTTTTCCCCACAATTTTTCTCGCTCATATATTGATGACAGTAACAGGGAAGAGTTCATTATTGACTCATCACTATCTGATTGTTTTGCAAATGATAAAGCTTCCAAAGTAGTTTCTTTTGCTTTATCAATTAAGTTTTGTTTAAAATAAATTGTTGCAATACGATTTAAAGAGATTGCTAACCCCTCGTTATCCTTTTCATTTTTAGAAATAGCTAAACTTTTTCTATAAAACCCTAATGCATTATTAAACTCTCCCTTACTCTCATATATTTCACCAATCAATCCTAAGGTGAGTCCATAACCAGTTTTGTCCTTTAATTTTTCTTTTATTACTAAGCTCTTTTCATAACATTGTAATGCCTTTTCAGTATTACCAGTTTTTTTATATAGTATACCAATATTACTCAACACAACAGCCATTAATTGATTGTCATTTACTTTCTCGGCTATAACTTTAGCTTTTTCATAATTCTCTAAGGATTTTTTAGTATTGTCGAGTTTACTATATATTGATCCTATATTGTTATATGTTTCTGAACTACCAAGGTCGTCCTTAACGTGTTCCCTTATAGCCAGTGAAATAAAATAATACTCTAGTGCTTTGGGTAAATCTCCTATTTCACTTTGTATTATTCCAAAATTATTGATTGCATTTCCATAATATAAAAGCAACTGTTTATCTACTGATGATAAGTCCTTTTCATAAAAAGTATTCACTAATTTACCAAGTTTTCCTTTTGTAAAATGATATACCCATGCATTATATCTTGGCCAAATTTTATTGTCCCAAGAATTCTCAACAAGATGACTAATCACTTTTAACCTTACCGTATCATGTTTTGATGAATGGTATTCTTTTAAGGAAGATTCTAGTAAGATTTTTTCTTTGGAACTTGCTGTAGAAATATCTAAACTATCAATTAAATAATACTTCCTATCAACATATTCTTGGGCATTTAAGCTCAAAAACAAGCACATAAAGGCTATAGGTATTACCCAGTTTTTAGAATACATTAATTGGTTAGTGTTTAGTAGCAATAAAAATACGCTATTTTTAACGCATTTCCTAAAAGATGAGATTCAAGCTAAAAACCTTCTCTACGCTTCATTTATTTATATTTTAAACAAATCAGAAGCTATACCATCACATAAAAATTTCCCCTTTTGAGTGGTGTACAATTTTTGAGATTGAGTACTAGAAGAGTGATTCGTTTCACTTGTAATTACCAATAGTCCTTGGTCAATAAATTTTTGAGCTTCCCTTTTTATATGAGATTCATATAGTTCTCCAAAGTCATTTCTAACTTTATGCAAAGATACTCCGTAAATTGTACGTAATCCCGTCATAACATACTCGTTATAACGATCAGCTACTGAAAGTGTTTCACGCTCGATTGGTAGAATTTGTTCTTCTATTGAATTAATGTACTTGGTATTGTTAGCCACATTCCAACTACGTTGTTTTCCGTTAAATGAATGTGCTGAAGGACCTACTCCCAAATACGATTTTCCTAACCAATAAGAGGTATTGTGTTTAGAAAAATAGTTGGGTTTTCCAAAATTAGATAGTTCATAATGTATAAACCCATTTTGCTCTAAAGTGCTTACCAATATTTTAAAATGTTCATGTGCTACAGCGTCTTTAGGGGCATCCATTTTACCTTTAGCAATAAAACTTGCTAAGGCTGTTTTTGGTTCAACCGTTAAGGCATAACTAGAAATATGATTTATTCCAAAAGAAAGCGCTTTTTCAATATTTGACTTCCATTTTTCATTACTCATATTTGGGACACCGTATATTAAATCAATCGTGATATTATCAAAGTGGCGAGTCGCTTCCTTCAAACAACTTTCAGATTCTTCTGCATTATGAGCACGATTCATCCATTTTAAATCATCTTCATAAAACGACTGTACTCCAATACTTAAGCGGTTAATTCCGATAGCTCTATACGCTTCATAAATAGTGTCTGATTCATTGTCAGACGGCATCAGTGATGCCAGGTCATCTGGATTGGCTTCTAAAGTAACTTCTGGAGCATCAATGACATCATAATTTTCATATATCGCAGCAATCAGAAATTGTAACTCTTCAACAGTTAATAAACTTGGTGTTCCTCCACCGAAGTAAATGGTTTCTATTGGATCACTAATTTCGTTTTTTCGCAAAATTAATTCTGTAGCAATTGCCTGTACCAACTCCTCTTTTTTCTTTAAAGAAGTGGAAAAATGAAAATCGCAATAATGACATGCTTGCTTACAAAATGGTATATGAAGATAAATTCCGCTCATCTATATTTAATCTTTTGGAAATTTATACTTCTTAGCATTAGCTATATGTAAAAAATGATTTTCACAATGCCACGCGTAAATACATAGGTTTTCCTTTAACGTAACCACCTCGTTTCCATCTGGATGAATAAATGTTTTATCGAATTGTTCCGTTGTTAAACTGTTTAATAAAAACACCCAACGTTTATGAATAGAACGCAATAACTGAATACTTTCAGAAACATCATATAACAAGGTATCTGACAACTCAGCCCAAGCTGTTTCATCATAAGGCCTTATAATGGGGTTCTCCTCCGTTAGCGCTAATTTAAACCGAACAACACTGTTCATATGGCTATCAATACAATGATTTAACACTTGTTTTATATTCCAACCACCTAAGCGATAATGATAACTTGATAATTCATCATCTGTCAAGCCTTTTATTTCAGTCGCTACTTGTTCTGGAAATTGAGCAATTGTATTTATATACGTTTTTATATCAGTTTCCGTAATTTGTTTAGGAATCTGTAATTTTCCTGCGGGATATTTCAGTTGTTCTATGTCTTGCATAATTGTAATAAACAGATGATGTTACTTCTTAACTCTATTAGCGTTTTGGCTCACAAAACTTTCCCAACTACCGTAAC
>Ga0209396_1005156_pt1 | contig 12437 bp, 9 predicted proteins | sample GOMGulsemesocosm_6_FD_184638 | JGI IMG/M metagenome (GOLD analysis project Ga0209396, IMG submission 184638) | Methane-oxidizing microbial communities from mesocosms in the Gulf of Mexico - GOM8C Gulf of Mexico (SPAdes) (version 2) | ecosystem: Environmental > Aquatic > Marine > Cold seeps...
ATGTTTGTTAGCACTGTTACTCACCAATACGGCAGTGGCACAACCAACAAAAAAATTTAAAGTACTTACTAGTTTTACTATTATCGCCGATATAGCTAAAAACATTGCTGGAGAGGCAGCTCAAGTAGAGTCAATGACCAAGGTCAATGCTGAAATCCATAATTATCAGGTAACCCCCAGTGATATCCGCCGAGCCCACAAAGCTGACTTACTTTTATACAATGGTTTAAATTTAGAGCGTTGGTTTGAAAGATTTTTTCAAAACTTAAATAATATTCCAAGAGAAGTTGTCAGTAACAATATTGCGCCATTGGGTATTGGCTTAGGTCCATATAAAGGCAAGCCAAACCCTCATGCTTGGATGTCGGCTGATAATGCTAACATTTATATTGATAATATCCGTGCAGCTTTAGTAAAACACGATCCTATAAATACTAAGCTTTATAATAAAAATGCAAAAATCTACGCCAACAAATTACAAACCGAGCTGGCGCCATTAAAACAGCAGCTTAGCCTTATTCCACTAGATAAACGTTGGTTAGTAACCAGCGAAGGTGCATTTAGCTATTTGGCAAGAGACTATCAACTAAAAGAACTGTATTTATGGCCCATTAATGCAGATGCTCAAGGTACACCGCAACAAATACGACATGTAATAGATAAGATTAAACAGCATAACATCACCACTATTTTTAGCGAAAGTACGGTATCCGCTAAACCAGCACAGCAAGTTGCTCGTGCGACCCACATACATTATGGCGGCGTACTTTATGTTGACTCATTAAGCAATAAACAAGGACCTGTCCCTAATTACATAGAGTTGCTTAAAGTAACCTTATCGACTATCAACCAAGGTTTGCAACAATAATGAATGGTTTAGACGTTAACAATATTAGTGTCAGTTATAACAATGGTCATTGTGCATTATCTAATGCTAGCTTCTTTTTGCCCATTGGCTCTATTACCGCACTTGTCGGAATCAATGGCAGCGGAAAATCAACCATGTTTAAAGCCATTATGGGTTTTGTTTCCCTCAGCCAAGGCGAAGTTGAAATTTTAGGGAAGTCCGTCAAACAGGCATTAAAGAATAACCTCGTTGCTTATGTACCACAAAGTGAAGAAATAGATTGGCACTTCCCTATTCTAGTTGAGGACGTCGTTATGATGGGTCGCTATGGTCATATGAACATGTTTAGGCATGCGAAAGAAAATGACCACCTACAAGTAGAACAAGCCTTAACCCGCGTGAATATGAGTCAATATCGCTACCGCCAAATAAACGAGCTCTCCGGTGGACAGAAAAAGCGTGTATTCCTTGCCAGAGCATTAGCACAACAAAGCCAGGTTATCTTACTGGATGAACCGTTCACAGGAATTGATGTGCAAACAGAGGAGCAAATAATGGACTTGTTACTAGGGTTGCGCGCCGAAGGAAAAGTTATTTTAGTCTCAACACATAATTTAGGCAGTGTACCCGAATTTTGTGACCGAACAGTGTTAATTAAACAAACTATTATAGCCCAAGGGTTAACTAAAGAAGTGTTTACCCAAGAAAACCTGCAAAAAGCCTTTGGCGGGGTATTACGCCACTTTATCTTAGCGGGTGAGACCCTACACAAAGATGATGATACTAGACAAGTGACTATTTTATCTGATGATGAAAGGCCTGTGGTGCTTTACGGTGAACAAGATAACAGTCATTTAAGTAGTCAACTAAACAGTCATCCTGAATCTACTCACGATGTAGTGAAGCAATGATTACCGAATTACTAAGCCCTTTTGGCTACGATTACATGCTTAATGCTATGCTGGTCAGCGCTCTTATTGGCGGGGTTTGCGCCTTTTTATCGGTATATTTAATGCTAAAAGGCTGGTCGTTAATAGGTGATGCTCTGTCTCATTCTATCGTTCCCGGTGTTGCCGGCGCTTATATGTTAGGTTTGCCTTTTGCACTTGGTGCTTTTTTTTCTGGTGGTCTAGCGGCAACCACCATGTTATTTCTTCATCAAAAATCTAAATTAAAAGTCGATGCAATTATTGGTCTGATCTTCACTTCATTTTTTGGTTTAGGATTATTCATGGTGTCCATATCACCAAGTTCTGTCAATATTCAAACTATCGTTCTAGGTAATATATTAGCTATTACGCCCCAAGATACCCTGCAATTGGTATTAATCGGTGGTATTTCTTTGTTAATTTTATTATTGAAGTGGAAAGACCTGATGGTGGTTTTTTTTGATGAACACCATGCCCGAAGCATTGGTATAAACCCAGTGGCCCTTAAAATACTCTTTTTTACCTTACTCAGTGCCTCGACCGTTGCCGCATTACAAACTGTTGGCGCTTTTTTAGTTATTGCTATGGTAGTTACTCCCGGCGCTACTGCATATTTACTTAGCGATAAGTTTTCAATGGTTCTTAAAATCAGTGTCGCTATTGGTACATTTAGTGCCTTTTTTGGCGCTTATTTGAGTTACTTTATTGATGGTGCAACGGGTGGTGTAATTGTATTATTACAAGCCGTTATTTTCCTTTTAGCTTTCGTTTTTGCCCCTAAACATGGCTTGCTCGCTAACATAAAGAAAAATAAAGATAGCCTTGGTGCAAATGTGATAAATACTATTAACAATAACAGTGATGAGGTTGACAATGCCTTTGTTTGACTCCCTTTTAACAGCTACTTGGATAGAGACGTTATTAGAGCCATTGCAATTTACCTTTATGCAACAAGCTTTCACTTTGGTGATACTTATCGCGATTCCAACTGCCCTACTATCCTGTTTTTTGGTACTTAAAGGCTGGTCATTAATGGGCGATGCTATTTCACACTCCATCTTACCCGGCGTAGTTATCGCTTATATCATGGCAATTCCTTATGCCGTAGCTGCCTTTGTTGCAGGAATATTTTGTGCCTTAGCTACTGGATATATTAAAGAGCACACACGTTTAAAAGAAGATACCGTGATGGGTGTGGTTTTTTCTAGTTTATTTGCCCTGGGTTTAGTGATGATGAGTAAAATTGAGTCTGGTGTTCACCTAGATCATATTTTATTTGGTGATATGTTGGGATTAACCTGGTCCAATATTGTCGAATCAGCGGTCATATCAATAGCAGTCATTGGCTTTATAACATTTAAAGGTAAAGATCTTGTGGTCTATATATTTGATCACCAGCATGCAAAAGCCATCGGCTTATCCGTTAAATTTTTACATTATAGTTTACTGGTTATTTTATCTTTGACTATTGTAGCGTCATTAAAGGTTGTTGGTATGATCTTGGTGATTTCATTATTGATAGCACCAGGTGCTATTGCCTTTTTACTCAGTAATAAATTCAGCCATATGCTCAGTTTAGCGGTACTTATCTCCGTAGTAAGCTCAATCGTTGGCGTTTATCTGAGTTTCTTTATTGATAGTGCGCCAGCACCGACCATTATAATGTTACTTTCATTACTTTTTATCTTGGTATTTAGTTATCAGCAAATAAAAAATACAAAACAGATGGCTAGGCATAAAAGTAGCCGCTCAAGCGAAATAACATCAGTAACACCATAAGTCAGAGAAATGCATCTGTGGATACATTACTCTGATTTAATGACTAAATTATTGCCAAATTATTTTACTGAGCTGCTCTTGCCCTTCAGCTAAATTCATCTTAATAACAATATTGTCTTCATCAACACTGATAATTCGAGGGATCCCGCCGGCGGCAAATTTTTTATAAATGCTGCGGTCTTGGTCAACAGCCACTGCGATGTTAATACCACGTTTATCACGCCACGCCTTAAGCGTAGCTTCGTCTTCCTCTCTTGCAATAGCGATAATATCAATGCTTTTATCTTCAAGTAATGGCGAGTTATTTAATGCGGTCATTAAACGATTAGAGTCTGAACACCAGCTTGCAAAAAGTACTACTAATTTCTTCTTATCCGCTCGGTGTAGATTCATGGCCACGCCATCAATAGTGGTAATGACATTAATAGGTAATATATCACCACTAGTAATATATTCTGGGTATTGCTCTGGCTCTGCACTAACTAAAATACCCGGCGATTGACATGCAGAAATCGCTAACCATAAACACGTTAGTAAGCTTAGCTTTACCGCGTTATTTCTACTGTTGGTGATAGCCATAATCATCGTATTTTTTAACATGTAAAATCCCTATTTTATCAACTTTTATTATTCGACTAGTCGCTTATCTGGCAAAAGAATACAGTAAAATGACCCAAGTGATAACTTCAATTTTAGTGTTCCTCATAAAAAAGAGCGCCAAAGCGCCCTCTTTTTTTATCAGTAGCTAAATTATCACTACGTAATATTTATCTGTAAAAACAGACTTAATTATAAACCACCGTAAGTTCTTTTTTTATCAGTAGCTAAATTATCACTACGTAATATTTATCTGTACAAACAGACTTAATTATAAACCACCGTAAGTCAGTTTTGTCGGGTCTAATAATTGTTCTAATTCAGTACGAGAAAGCTCGGTATTTTCTTGAGCAACTTCAATAATTGGGCGGTTTTCTTTATACGCTAATTTTGCTATTTCAGCCGCCTTTGCATAACCAATGAGTGGATTAAGCGCAGTGACTAAAATAGGATTTCGGGCTAAAGCAGTATTTAAATTATCTTCACGTACTGTAAAGCTGGCAATAGCTTTATCTGCCAACAATTCACTGACATTACTGAGTAACTTAATGCTATTGAGTAAATTATGGGCCACCATAGGCAGCATCACGTTCAATTCGAAATTTCCAGATTGACCACCAATGGTAATCGCCGCATCATTTCCTATCACTTGCGCAGCGACCATGGCTGCTGCTTCTGGAATCACTGGGTTGACCTTACCCGGCATAATTGATGAACCGGGTTGTAACGCTTCCAGCTCTATTTCACCCAAGCCAGCTAAAGGACCAGAGTTCATCCAGCGCAAATCATTAGCTATCTTCATAATAGAGACAACCCAAGCCAGCTAAAGGACCAGAGTTCATCCAGCGCAAATCATTAGCTATCTTCATAATAGAGACAGCTACAGTCTTTAATTGCCCAGATAAAGCGACAGCGGTATCTTGCGTGCCAATAAGGGGGAAAAAATTATCTGCCGCCTTAAATGTTAGTCCCGTTGTTAGGCTAAGTTGGCTAGCAAACTCATCAGCAAAGTCAGCATGAGCATTAATCCCAGTACCTACTGCCGTACCGCCTTGTGCCAGTAATTGTAATTTTGGCTGTATAGTACGTAATAAATCGATATTCTGTTCAATTTGGCTAGCCCAACTCATTAAGCTTTGACTAAAACGAACTGGCATAGCGTCCATTAAATGTGTTCGCCCTGTTTTCACATAGCTATCAAGATCTTGTGCTTTTACCTCAATCGTTTGTTTTAATGCTTCTAATGCAGGTAATAAATCACGCTCAACCGCAATGGCAGCACTGGTATGTATAGTACTAGGAATAACATCATTACTACTTTGACCACAGTTAACATGATCATTGGCACTTACTGCCTGTCCTAACTTAAGACTCGCTAGATGAGCAATGACTTCATTAGCATTCATATTTGAACTAGTACCAGACCCCGTTTGATAAATATCAACAGGAAAATGCTGTAATAAGTTAACTGAATTAAGTAAATCATGTACAGAGGCAATAATTGCCTGACCAAGATCTTTTGAAGCAATAATTGCCTGACCAAGATCTTTTGAAACCAGCCCTAAGGTAATGTTGGCCGATGCTGCTGCCCCTTTAATCATTAGCAGTGCTCGGATAAACTCTTCAGGCATAGTTTGCCCACTGATGGGAAAATTATTAACCGCTCTTTGTGTTTGCGCGGCATAAAAGGCCTCCGCTGGGACAGACAATTCGCCCATACTGTCCTTTTCAATACGTGTATTCATAAAATAATCCTTGGATAAATGCCATAACAGTGTCGGCAGTCTCGCTAAAGACTCCTGCTGCCACAGTTGCTTTCAATAAGAGTAATGATGCCCATTAACAGTGAAAGTATTGACTGGTAATATTTAATTCTAGCCATAAGCCCCGTAAACGTTTTTTACGTGTTTCACATTGGCTGATACGGTTTAAGTCAATTAAAGGGCGATAAATATTATCTAAACAAAGTTGACGCCAATGTTCAGGTAACAGGTTATCGCAAATGACATCAAGCAATAACCGAAATTGAGCTTGGTACATTTGCCACCTTTCATCATCATCAGTATTGATATCGCTATCAGTGAACAATGTTTGCTCTGCCATTAGCCAGAATAAAAGTATTTGCGGGTTATTTTCATCTTCGCCATAACGTACCTTTTTACGAATACTGTTAATCGCTGCTGTCTGTAAGGTAAAGTATGTAAAGTTCACGGAAAACCCTAACTGATAATGATTCGCATTATCATACAGTGGATTTACTGCTTAAACAATTGTCAAAAAAAAATTCCTTAAATAATTCACCATCATTGCAAGTGACTGGAATAAAATACAACTAAAACATTTATCTACTAGCGCTTTTGCCATAGCTTAATTAGAATAGCGGTCATTATTATTGTAATTATTATCGCCTGGTAATTAGTGTAAGGAAATCATGAGCAAAGCAAGTAGTCTGTTAACCCCAGTATTGGCCAAGCGCCGTGGAAAAAATCCCGATAAAAAAAGCTGGCATAACTTACATGGTAGTAGTAGCACTTTTGCGCTTTATCAAGCAGCAAAAGAAGCAAAAATGCCGATTTTAGTCATTACTCACAATACACCTCAAGCGTTAAAAATTGAGCAAGAATTACTTAGCTTAGCTAAAAGTGAGATATTAAGTGATAGCCCAAATCAGGTCAGCATTTGTATGTTTCCTGATTGGGAAACCCTGCCCTATGACAATTTTTCTCCACATCAAGACATTATTTCTCAACGCCTTGCTACCTTGTACCAATTATCACGTATGGAATCTGGGATAATTATCGTACCAGTAACTACCCTGGTACAAAAATTGGCACCTAAACAGTATATTGAAGCTAATAGCTTGATTATAAAAACCGGTGATAAACGTGATTTACACCAAATGAGACAAGCGCTTGAAGCAAGTGGTTATCGTAATGTTGATCAAGTATTAGAGCATGGTGAATTTTCAGCACGAGGCGCAATTTTAGATCTTTTCCCTATGGGTAGTAATAAACCTTTTCGTTTAGATTTCTTTGATGATGAAATTGATGAAATCAGACTTTTTGATCCTGAAAGCCAGCGTTCAAAAGAAAAAATTGATGAAATAAATTTATTGCCTGCACACGAATTCCCCATTGATGAAGCCGGTATTAATTTATTTCGCAGCCAATTTCGTGACCAGTTTCAGGGTAATATCCATAAAGAGTCTGTTTATCATCAAGTCAGTAATGGCATCCTACCTCCAGGTATTGAGTACTATTTACCACTTTTCTTTGATAACAAACACACCAACGACAGTGAATCGTCAACACTAAGCAATACCTTATGTGACTATTTAACCGATAATACTTTAGTGGTTATTAGTGGCGATATTACAGACTCGTTAGCGCAATACTGGCTCGATATTGAATATCGCTATGAGAACAGGCGTTATGATCCAACGCGCCCTTTATTACCCCCAGAACAGCTATTTTTAACGGCTGATACACTTTACAGTGCATTAAAACCCTTTGACCGTATCACTATTGCCAAAGAAGCGTTGATAGACTCCACTCCTGCAGCAGACAAGAATAGTTTAGTGCCAGATGGTACTCTTATTGAGGAAAAGGCTGAGGCAGATGAAGTTAAAAGTAAAAGCAGTGAAATATTCTTTGATGTTAAGCCTTTACCCGACTTAACCATTAACCATAAATTAAAACAGCCTTTTGATTTAATTAATCAATACATTACTAGCAAAGAAACCCCCAATAAAGTACTTTTTATTGCACAAAGCCAAGGTCGCCGTGAAAGTGTCATTGAACTGCTTGAACGAGACAAAATAAAACCAGCACTCTTTGACAGTATTGATGACTTTATTAATTCATCAGATACCTTAGGTATTACTGTTAATAGCTTGACGCAAGGTTTTGCTTTTCAAGCGAAAGGCCACAGTAACAAAAACGCTATTGCCCTGGTAACAGAAGCAGAGTTATTGGGCGATCATGTTTCGCAAGCTCGCAGGCGTACTAAAGCACAAGATTTACAAGCCGATGCCCTCTTTAAAAACCTAGCAGAATTAACCATTGGTCAACCTGTTGTTCATATAGAACATGGTATTGGTCGATATTTAGGTTTACAGACGATTGAAAATAGCGGGATAGTTACCGAATTTCTGGTACTGAGTTATGCTAACGAGGCTAAACTTTATGTACCGGTCAGCTCTTTGCATTTAATCGGTAGGTACTCTGGCGCTGATAGTGAGCATGCGCCACTGCACAAACTAGGTAACGATACTTGGAGTAAAGCTAAACAAAAAGCAGCAGAAAAAGTTCGTGATGTTGCTGCTGAACTACTCGATATTTACGCAAAACGTGCAAGTAATCATGGTCATAGTTTCAAGCGTGACAAACAAGATTACCAAGCGTTTAGTGATAGTTTTGGTTTTGAAGAAACCTTCGACCAGAAACAAGCCATTAATGCCGTAGTAAGCGATATGTTGTCGCATAAAACCATGGACAGACTCGTCTGTGGTGATGTTGGATTTGGTAAAACGGAAGTCGCTATGCGCGCTGCTTTTATCGCAGTAAATGATGGTAAACAGGTCGCAATACTCGTGCCAACGACCTTACTAGCACAGCAACATTATGAAAACTTTAGAGACAGATTTGCTAACTGGCCGGTTTCAACTGAAGTATTATCACGTTTTAAAACCGCAAAAGAGCAAAAAGAAGTCATTTCGAGAGTAGAGTCAGGCAAAGTTGATATTTTAATTGGCACTCACAAGTTACTTCAAAACAGCATTAAATATAAAGATCTAGGCTTGCTTGTTGTCGATGAAGAGCACAGGTTTGGTGTTAAACAAAAAGAGAAAATCAAACTACTACGCAGTAACGTTGATATTTTAACCTTAACAGCAACCCCTATTCCCAGAACTTTAAATATGGCCATGGGTGGTATGCGTGATTTATCGATTATAGCCACACCGCCAGCGAAACGTTTAGCGGTAAAAACCTTTGTGCGCGAGCACGATGAAGCATTGATCAGGGAAGCGATTTTACGTGAAACCTTACGTGGGGGTCAGGTCTATTATTTACATAATCATGTCGATACTATTGATAAAACGGCTGCCGACATTCAAAAATTAGTACCTGAAGCAAGAGTCGTTACGGCTCACGGACAAATGCGAGAGCGTGAGCTTGAACGCATCATGAGTGATTTTTATCATCAACGATTCAACGTTATCGTTTGTACCACTATTATTGAAACAGGTATCGATGTACCTAGCGCCAATACCATCATTATGGACAGGGCTGACCATCTTGGCTTAGCACAATTACATCAACTACGTGGCCGTGTCGGTCGCTCTCATCATCAAGCTTATGCTTATCTGTTAACGCCGCACGAAAAGCGTATGACAAAAGATGCTAAAAAACGTTTAGACGCTATTGCCTCGCTAGAAGATTTAGGCGCAGGCTTTACACTAGCGACACACGATTTAGAAATTCGTGGTGCGGGAGAGTTATTAGGTGAAGACCAAAGTGGCTCTATGTCTCAAGTTGGCTTTAGTTTATATATGGAAATGCTCGACCAAGCCGTTGCCGCCCTTAAAGAAGGTAAACAACTCTCATTGAACCAAGTGATGTCAACGCAGACTGAAATTGAATTACGGGTTCCTGCACTACTGCCTGATGATTACATTTTTGATGTGAGTTTACGTTTAAGTTTGTATAAACGTATTGCGAGCTGTAAAAATAAAAATGAGTTAGATGACATTCAAGTGGAGTTAATTGACCGCTTCGGTTTGTTGCCTCAACCGAGTAAAAACTTAGTGCAAATAGCCAAGTTACGTCTTAAAGCACAAACGATTGGAATCTCACGTATCGAAGCAAGTGCCACCGGTGGCTCTATTGAATTTAGCAATGATACTAGCGTTGATCCCATGTTAATTATTGGCTTAATTCAGAAGAACCCTGCGGTATACAGCATGGCAGGGGCGAGTAAATTAAAATTTGTAAAAGCCAATGAGGATACACAAAAACGCTTTACTCTGATTACTAATATCTTAAATGACTTAGCCAAATAGTTAATTATAATGATAAACTTGGGCAAAGAAAGTGAGTTAATGACTAAATCCAATAACTTTCTTTGCTTCAATAACATGTAAATATTGACTCCGATCCACACTATACTTTGTGAAATTGGCTGTTCAAACTAATACCAATTGTTTTAATTAAGGTTACAGATTTTAAAGAGAATAAATTTTCATAAACAAGGCGCTTGATTGAGCAATAACTGGCTATTGGGATTGAAAGCAACGATGTCATTGGAAATTTACACCATTTAAAAAATGATCACTTAGTTTATGCAATTAGTATATTAATATTTTGCCTTAAATACATGGATTCTTAATGAAATACCCTTTTCTAATGACCGCCGCATTAACTTCATTATGCTTATTAACAAGTCATAGCACTATTGCTGCTCAAAACAGTAGTGCTGTAGCAAAAAAACAGGCGCGTTGGTTTGAAATTGAAGTTATTCTTTTTAAACAAATCTCAAAAAAGGCAGATAAAGAAGAGCAGTTTTCCCCGAGAGATTTAAGCGATAGAAAGCAACAGGCTTTGGACTTATTAGCGCCATATTTGCAGCCAGATATAAGTTCATTAAAGCAATTATTACCCAATTGTGAGCAAGTAGAAAAGAAATTACCTTACAACATTCTACCAAGTACTTTATGGGCCGAAAAACCAGAAAGTGAAAGTAATAAGCCTGTTGATACTGATACAGAAACCGATGCTCTGCTAGCAGAAAACCAGCGTGAACAGAGTGTCATTGCATCTGAAGAAATTGATAAAGAAGAAATCATCACACCCATCAAAGAGCCAGAGACTCTGCTTTTATCTGCCTCTAAAGAGTCGCCTAAAGATAATGATGATGCAAGTCCAGAGCAAGAGCAGAGTAAAACAATTTATCATAATCAATATACTGATATTGAGCTGCCCGATTATAGTCAATATCCGAGCAACAGCCAAAACCCTATTTGTGTGATACCTACTGAATTTTTCCAACAGCACCTAAGTGCTGAACAACTTCAACAGTACAGAATTGATGCTTTTCCTGTAGAAAAATTAACCAACACAGTCAATGGTATTGAGCAGTGGCAAGACGATGAAAACGGTGAAATCACTTGGGCCAGTGATACGCCCTATTTAATAAGTCAAAATTCATTACGATTGAAATCAATTGCTAATAGTATTAAACGCTCCCGCGATTTTTCACCATTGTTACATCTTGGTTGGCGTCAAACCGGTGAAACTAAAAGAGATGCTAAAGCCATGACCTTATATGCTGGTAAACATCTAGATTTAGATTACCAACAAGCAATTTCTGCTGGCCTTGCTGAACAACAAGCTCTTGAAATCCAAACTATTATAGAGCAAAGGTTACAAGCACAAACGCTATCAAGCCAAATGGATTCAACTAGCAATGACCCCCTTGATAACACGCTAAATTCTGCTTCAGTGACTTCGGCTGAGAATACTGACAGCTATGCTACAAACAATGTAACGACTGATAAAATAATGAGTGGTGTTCAGAGTGACTCTCACGGCTTAGATAGCCAAAGTCACGATGATTTCACCCAGCTAACTATCTCTGAGCAATTACGCCTGCAAGCAAAACAACAACAGCTAAATACCCTCTTTCAACAGTTCTCCTTATTAGACAATCAAACGGAAACACCCGAGAATTCAAGTGGTAATACTCCTGATTTGAAATACAAAGAAGAGCAAGTTAAGCGCATTGTTGCTCAGCTTTCCGCTGATATTACTTCAAAAGAAGTAAACTTAGTCGTTACTAATGCAACCGATAATAACATGGTAATCACAAAGCCATTGCAACCTTGGTCTGTCGATGGACTCTTCAAGGTCTATTTAGAAAACCGTTATCTCTTTATTGATACTGAGTTAAATATAGTCAAAGAAGGTGAAGCCCCTTCTGTACTTTCTGAACAAAAGCCAAATAAAGGCAGTAAGAATTCTAAGCAAACTGATCTAGTGTCCTTTAAACAAGAGCGACGTGTTATCTCAGGTGAAATTCATTACTTTGATCACCCTCATATCGGCATGATAGTGCAAATCAGACGTTTTGATCCAAGTAAACCCGCTGATGAAGCAGTAACTCAAAATATTAAATAATACCATTTGCATTAATTAAGGTTACAGAATTTAATGAGAATAAATTTTCAAGAACAAGGCGCTTGATTGAGCAATAGCTGGCTATTGGGATTGAAAGCAACGATGTTATTG
>Ga0209396_1005162_pt1 | contig 12431 bp, 10 predicted proteins | sample GOMGulsemesocosm_6_FD_184638 | JGI IMG/M metagenome (GOLD analysis project Ga0209396, IMG submission 184638) | Methane-oxidizing microbial communities from mesocosms in the Gulf of Mexico - GOM8C Gulf of Mexico (SPAdes) (version 2) | ecosystem: Environmental > Aquatic > Marine > Cold seeps...
AAAAGTACCTTGTTCCCACAAATACGCAGCTTTATGGCCTGGATTTTTTAACTGCCACTGGGCAACATTATCCATATGCGTTATAACGCTAGCTTTAGTAACATTGTCACCTGGCTGAGCATTGGTAGTTGAAGAGCAAGCCATGGTTGTGCAAAGCAACACTATGGTTATAAGCAAAAGGTTAATAGTTTTCATCGATATACACTCCTAAATAAGTCGTTTTTAAGACATGAATACATCACATATTCATGTCTATTAATCATTCGTTATTCAACGCCACAAGTCTTAAGCGTCTCAAGTGTATGGATAACACCACGAAGTTCCGCTAAACCTTTCATGCGGCCAGCAAATGAATAGCCCGGATTGATATTAGCTTTGCCAATCTCATCCCCTAACAAATGACCATGGTCAGGTCTCATGGCAATATTAGTATCGCCTTTTCCTAACTGCTTACGACGTTGCTCTTCAGCCAATAAGGCTTGAATTAGGCCAACCATATCGTTGTCGCCATCAAGATGCTCTGATTCACAAAAAGAGCCATCAATATCTCGCGTTACATTACGTAGATGAACAAAATGAATTTTATTGCCAAATTCTTCAACCATGCCAACTAAGTTGTTATCGGCACGAACACCAAACGAGCCGGCACAAAGGGTTAGTCCGTTTGCGGTACTAGGTACCGCATCGAATAAAGCCCTAACATCATCAGCCGTTGAAACAACTCGTGGTAAGCCGAACAAAGAAAACGGTGGATCGTCCGGGTGAATACACATATTTACACCAGCAGCTTCAGCTACCGGGATTATCTCGCGTAAAAACTCAATTAAGTTTTCGCGAAACTGCTCCGTACCTAATTGGATAAACTCAGTAATAGCACTAAGAATACCCTGGCGATCATAAGAGCCTTCACCACCGGGCAAACCGGCAATGATATTTTTTTCTAACAAGTCTTTTTCAAGTTCAGACATTGCATCAAAACGCTGTTTCGCTGTTGCTAAGATATCGGCGTCATAATCTTTTGCGGCATTATCACGTTTTAAATCATAAACATCGTATGCGGCAAAATCTGACATTTCAAAACGTAACGCTTTTGATTTATTAGGTAGGTCATACAATAAGTTAGTACGTGTCCAATCAACCACTGGCATAAAGTTGTAACACACAGTTTTAACGCCAGCTTTACCAACATTTATTAGTGACTGCTTATAGTTGTCAATATGACGTCGGTAATCTTTACTACGGGTTTTGATATCATTATGCAGCGGAATACTTTCAATGACTGACCACTCAAGCCCGACAGCTTCAATGCAAGCTTTGCGCTCTAGAATATCATCTAATGTCCAAACTTCGCCTGTTGGCACTTGATGTAACGAAGTGACAACGCCTGATGCCCCTGCTTGTAAAATATTATTTAATGAAACCGAATCATTTGGTCCATACCAGCGCCATGTTTCTTGCATAACAACCTCTTTTGAAAATGTGAATTTTTAGCTAACTTATGTGTTAGCAAAAAATGTTTAGGAATAACGGTGTCAGTCCACCGTTAAGAAAATGTAAGTACTTGTTAGTCGAGCAAATTAGGTAAGGTCATCGATAATGCCGGTACGAAGGTGACTAACATCAACACCGTCACCATCACCAGATAAAACGGCAACATTGCTTTTACGGTTGTGCCAATAGATACCTTGCCAATAGAACAACCAACTAAGAGAGATGTGCCTACCGGTGGTGTACAGACACCAATACCTAGGTTGATCAACATAATCATACCGAAGTGAATGGGGTCATAACCTAGCGCAACCGCAATGGGTAATAACATCGGTGTAAGGAGTAAAATCAACACCCCCATATCCATTAACATGCCTAAGATAAGCAGTAATAGATTGATTGCTAACATGGCAACAATAGGGTTAGAGGAGAGTGATAAAATCATATCTGACAACATTGTCGGTACATTCAAAAAACCCAGCAAAAACGCAAAAGCAGATGAGGTCATTATGATGGCCATTACGGTTGCTAGAGTACTCATCGACATCTTAAGTACTGAGACAAATTTACCTAAGGTCATGGATTTATAAATAAACATAGTAACTAACAAGGCATAAACAGTGGCTACAGCCGCTGATTCGGTTGCGGTAAAAATACCAAACAAAATACCGCCAATGATAATAACTATGGTAAACAAACCAATAGAAGCATCTAAACCCACTTTTATCGACTCTTTAAAACTATAACGCTCGCCTGTTGGATGACCTTGCTTAATGGCTAATATCCAACAAAGCAGCATTAACGAACCGCCTAACATAAAGCCTGGAACATAACCGGCGATGAAAAGTTTCTCTATAGATAAGCCGCCTGCAGCAAGGGCAAAATAGATCATATTTTGGCTAGGCGGGATCAAAACACCTTGCACTGATGACGATATTGTTACCGCAACAGAGTACTCAGGTGTATGCCCACGTTTAACCATTGAAGGTACAAGAAATGAACCAATAGAGGCTACATCAGCAACCGATGAGCCTGAAATACCACCAAACATACTACTAGAAACGATATTGGCCTGAGCCAAACCGCCGCGCATTCTGCCCACTAAGGTATCGGCAAAGCGTACAAGTTTATCTGATATACCGCCCTCACCCATCAACTGACCGGCAAGAATAAAAAAGGGTACCGCTAAAAAAGTAAAACTATTGAGGCCGTTAACCATTCTGTGAGCGAGCACCATGGTTGGGATATCTAGGTAAAAGAAAGTGGCCAGTGATGACAAACCTAAGGCAAAAGCAATAGGAATACGTAAAAACATGAGTGTTAAAAAGCCGCCTAACAAGATAAAAATGGCTATTGATTGTTGTTCCATCATTAATTTATCCTACTTATTGTTGGTTATTTACGGCATCGATGCTTTCATCGACAAAGCGATCGAGCAACAAATTACCAATTGAATTGATTGTCATTAATGCCATTGCAACCAGTGGTGCAAAGTACAAACATGAGCGGAGAATGCCAGAGGCTGGTAAAGTTTGCTCGTCAACCATAGCGATTAATAAACTGGAATTTAACATGATGTTTACCGCAAATAGAGTGATTAAAAACTGAATAATGATGTTTAACCAATATTTACCCGATGTTGGTAAATGATCATAAATTGCATCAATTGCCATATGAGTGTGCCGATAAACGGCTGTCGCTACCGACAACCAACCAAACCAAACTAAAATAACAATGGCAACTTCTTCAGACCAACTAATGGGTGATTCAAGTAAATAACGAAAGCCTACTCCCACAACAATAAGCATAACCATGCTTGCCAATAAAAAGCTGCATAGTGATTCAACTAGATGATTTATCGTTTCAAGAAACCTACGTAAGTAACTCGCTATTTTATTCATTACTTAACTCCTTTAATGCGTTCTATATAAGCTGCAAGCATGGGGAATTCTTCATAAATTGGCTGCATCGCCTGACGAAAGGGGCCATTATCAACGCTAGTGATATTTACACCTTTTTCCAGTAAGCTTGCTTTAGCATCTTGATTCGCTTGCAGCATCAATTGTCTTTCATAAATGGCCATTTCTGACGCTGCTTCACTGATTGCTAGTTGATATTTTTTGGGTAATGATTTGAACTTCTTAAGGTTCATCAATAACATAGCGGGGGGGCTCATGTGGCCATCTTCAACATAGTTACCTGCCACTTCATAATGCCCTGTGGACATGTAGCTGATATAATCATTTTCGGCACCATCAACTATCCCTGTTTGAATGGCGGAATACACTTCACCAAAGTTCATCGGGGTAGGCACTGCGCCTAAAAGCTCAATCATACGTATCATCATTTGCGCTGGCTGAACTCGAATTTTTAACCCCTTCATGTCCTCTATGCTCGTAATAGGATGCTCGGGGCTGGTGTAAAATGAGCGTACACCAGACTCTAAAAAATCAAAGGAAATTAAACCTATATCTTGTAATTCATTGCGAATATCTTTACCAATGTCACCATCAAGTACTTGATATTTATGTTGGTTATCTCGAAATATATAAGGTAAATTTAATACCCCGACACTTGGACTGACATTGGCCATAACAACAGCGTTGGTACGAGTAAAATCAATAATGCCTAAACGTGTTTGTTCTATGGTTTCTACTTGTTGACCTAGTTGACCGCTGGCATATACTTTGACAATAACTTTGCCATTGGTTTTATCGTCAACTAACTCGGCAAATTTATGCATAGCTACAGTCACTGGATTGGTCTCAACCAAGTTTTCCGCTAGCCTTAAGACAATGACACCTTGCTGCTGTTTTGAGGTTAAAAGCGTACCGTGAATTGCCATTATTGACGTTGTCATCAAAGCAATAATTACCAGTACTTTAAAAAGAAAATATTTTCCCATAAGATTACCCCTAGACTACCCTGATACAACTTCAGCAGGTTTAACAAACTCTTGATAACGTAACTTGTTAACAATCGCCCCTTTATGTTGCACAACAAATCCAGCAATTTTATTAGCATTAGCTAACGACTCAGCTCGACTTTTTCCGACAATGCGCGAGGCCAGATAGGTGCCCGCAAAAGAATCCCCTGCAGCAGTTGAGTCAAGCTGATTTTCTGCGGGGGTAAATGGTAAGTGACAAAAGGAATCATTGCCCCCGTAGCTACAAACACCTTGTTCACCGCATTTAACCACAGATTCACGTACACCAAGCGCTTGTAACTGTTCTCGCACTTCCTGTGGTGTAGTTTGTTTAAATAACACGTTATGTTCATCTAAACCTGGCATTGCAATATCACAGCACTGATAAGCACTTTCTAGCCAATATTTAGCATGCTCTTCACTTTGCCACATACTGGCACGATAATTTGGATCAAAGGCAATTTTAGCGCCTCGCTTGCGTAACGTTTGAATGAGCTCTAATAAAGATTTCTTATCTACATCATTTAGAATAGCTAAAGATATTCCAGAAAAGTAAACATAATCAAAATATGGGATGACTTCTGCACCACCAGCTGCGGCTAATACTCGCATAAGTTGGGTAGCTGCAGAGTCTTTTCGCCAGTATGAAAAAGAGCGTTCCCCCTCATCATCGGTTGAAATCATATAGATGCCAGGCTGAGCACTTTCTGTTTTCATAACGAGTGAACAGTCAATACCTTCACTCGCCCACTCTTTTAACATTTCGTCACTAACGCTATCAGTCCCCACAGTGGTTAAATAAGAGACTTTAAGGTTTGGCTGCCAGCGTTTTGCATAAACGGCACAGTTATAACTGTCACCCGCGAATGCTTTGCTATAGCTTTTTTCAGACTGAGCATTAAGCTCTAACATGCATTCACCGATAATTAAAAATGAACTCATCTACGCTGCCTCCATGGTCGTTAAAAAAGTTAAAAATTCGTGAGGTGAATGTTGGTTAAGCAATTGATAAGCCGTTTTAATATCATCAATAAATCGCTTATTTTCCTGAAGGCTTTTTGGAAATATTTGTCTAAGCGAAATAAAGCGTTCTATATCAGTATCACTACCATCACATGCCTTGGCAATTATCATCAACCTCTCTGCAAGTGGGTCAATAAGTGCTTGCCCAGCAGATACATCGGCGACAACAAACTTAATCCAAGCAGCAAGACTTAAACATAACATCGGGGAAGATTTATCTTTGCTTACATTATCAAGTACAATGGCTATTATTCGATAAGGAATTTTTTGGCTACTATCCCAAGCAATTTGAGCAAGTAAGTGTCGTATGGCCGGGTTTTCAAAGCGCTGGATGATTTTTCGACCATAATTTACTTTGTCCAGTCCTTCAACGTCTGGCAAGGTTGGCATTATTTCACCAAGCAGCATTTTTTCAACAAAGGCTTTGATGCCAGGGTTAGTAATCGCCTGTTCAACCGTCACTAAACCAGCAAAGTGGCCTATAAAAGCTAAAGTAGAGTGCAAGCAATTTAGTACTCGCAACTTGGTTATTTCATAACCTGAGACATCTTTGGTTACGATAGCACCAACAGACGCCCAAGGCGGTAGGGTTACCTTGTCAATATCTTCAATAACCCATTGAGTAAAACTTTCTCGTTGAATCGGCCAATTATCTTTAAAGCCAATATTTTGCGTGACACTTTGGTATAGTTTTTCATCCGTAGCGGGTGTGATGCTATCAACCATAGTGCATGGGAAATGTACTTCCTTTGCTAACCATTGGGCAAAAACAGCATCAATTGCTTGGGCAAAATCTAATACTGCACGTCTTAAACGTTTACCATTATCACTGACATTGTCACAGCTAATGACGACAAAGGGCGCTAACCCTTTTTGATAACGCGCTCTTAAACCGGAAAAAATAAAGCCAATAACACTACAAGGTGTATCGAGGTTTGCTAAATCATGGACTATCGCCTGATGTGCAAAATCTAAACCTCCTTCAGGTGTTAAACAATAACCTTTCTCTGTTACCGTTAATGTCACCGCTTTGATTGTTGGCAGCGTTAATCGCTGTATCACTAGCGCAGGATCCTCAGGAGCAACTAAAACTTCTTTAATTGCACCAATGACTCGGTGTGATATTTCACGATCAAGTATCGCTAAGGTGTATAAATTATCTTGTGGTAATAATTTATCTCTTACGGTTGTACTATTAATAGATACTTCACAAATTCCCCATTCGGTCGAGCCATTTACCAATAAGTCATCAGTATATACAGCTTGATGGCCGCGATGAAAAGCTCCAGGGCCAAAATGAACAATACCCAGCTCAACAGCAGCTCTAGCATAACTTAGGTGGCCACTATTTTGGCTTAAAAGACCAATATTGTTCTCAGAAAGTTCTGTATTCATTTTTTGCTAAACCTTAAAAAGATAATGTCATTACAAGCAAGTAATTGCTAACGCCAGACTATAATAATTGCGCTGATTCTTTATCAAGTAGTACTTCACAATCTGCGTGTGTTTGCATAATTGATGAAGGATACAGTGGTGAAATCTTTTCATTTACAGTATTTCTAACCGCTTCAGCTTTTCTTACACCCGGTACTGAAAGTATGATTTTTTTACTTTTTAATATTTGCTGCACACTCATACTAATTGCTTTAGCAGGCACATCGTCTAACGTGTCAAACCAACCTTCGTTACATTGTTGTTGACGACAACCTTCGTCTAACTCAACAATAATATAAGGCTGAGTTGTCGTTAAATCAGCTGGTGGATCATTAAAGGCTAAATGGCCATTTTCGCCAATACCCGCTAAACACACATCAATTTGCTCTCGAGCAATCAACGCATTTAAGCGCTCCACTTCTTTATCAAGGTCTTGTGCTTCACCATTGACTAGCGTCATTTTTGCCAAGCCTGGCGCTTTAGCAACAAAACGCTCATTTAAATACTTTCTAAAGCTTGCAGGGTGCTCAGCTGAAATACCTACATATTCGTCAAGGTGGAAAGCTTCAACTTTTTCCCAAGGAACATCCTCTTGCTCAGTTAAATGTTTTAGTGTGCTAAATTGACTGGCTCCTGTGGCAACAAGAATAGTCACTTTATCTTGGTGTAGAGCTGCTGCACGTATAGCTTTTGCCGCCATTTTAGCTGCCGCCTGCCCTAGTTGTTGTTCATTATCATAAGTTGTTAAATTCATTTAAATTTTCACTTTGTTATTTAGTTTAAGAAAATCGGCTTATATGTTGATATATGCCGTCAGTAAAAATACGGTATGCCTTCTTAATCGAGACTAGCCTATTTCATCGAATGCTTTACCTACGCTTTAATAGCTCGACTAAGTAACGTAAAAGGGAAAACAAAGCACCTCAAACGTTTGAGTTAATGTATATTTAAATTAAATTTCTGTCAAGATAAAACTAAACACATAAAAAACTGCTTTTATTAAATAAACGACAGGAAAACAACTAATCCATTGTAACTAAAGGATAAAACAAGACGTGACATTTAATAATTAAAATTTTATTTACTTAAAAAACAAATTTGACTAGCTCAATTAAACAACGGATTTTTCAGGCTTTGCTACACCTCAAAGGTGAAATATGAGGGTTTTTATCGAAATCAATAGTCTAACCACATGATATTTAATAGCACTTACGATACACTAGTGAAAAATAAATTTACCTATATCAATGGAACGTTATGGCCACTCAAAAAAGTATTGCCGATAAACTTGGACTATCAATTAGCCTTGTTTCTCGAGTATTGTCAGGAAAAGCAAAAGAAATAGGTGTTGCGCAAGAAACTATTCAGAAAGTGTTAGATGAAGCCCAACGAACCAATTACACACCAAACTCAGCAGCATTATCCTTACGAGGCGTAAAGACCCAGACACTTGGGGTTATTACTTATGACTTCGAAGATCCCTATTTTGGTATTATATTGGGTGAGCTGCATAAAATAGCCAAACAAAGAAAATTCACTTTGATATTAGCTGGTTCTTATCATAGAGAAGAGGATACTCTAGACCTTTCTGCCTTTGCTAAGCATAATATTGAAGGCTTGATTATTGTTGGTAGTGATCGTAACAAGGACTGGTACGAAAAATTTACCCACAAATCAATTCCTAGTGTACAAATTGGTTTTACCACAGAGAAGATTGGTGCCAATATATGTATCGATGAAACTCTCAGTGCCAACTTAGTCGCAAAATATTTACAAAAACAAAAAACGACTAACACCACTTTATTTTTTAACCACAGCCTATCTCATGAGACCTTTAAAAAAGAGTATATTGAAGCATTCAAGCAACACGATATTGCCATACTTGAAGATGTTATTTGTGATGGCTCAATCAACTCAGTTAAAAGTGGTGTCAAACGCTTAAAATCACTACCTGATGTAATCATTGCTGGTGATGATATTATGGCAACAAAGATCATTAGATCGTTGCATGAGATAAATATAAAAGTGCCTGAAGATGTTAAGGTTTTTGGTTTTGATAATATTGCTCACTCTCGTAACTTTATTCCATCGATAACCACATTAAACCCTCCAATAAAGGAAATGATTCAGGCTGCTTTTGACTTGGTTTCGAGTCCAAAAGCAAGCCAAGAAACATTACGCTTTACCCCTGAACTCATCAGCAGAGAGTCAGCGTAAAACACACTCTTACTAGAGTAACGCGCCACGTGCAGCTATTGGCCAAATAGCTTGTACTTGGCTGCTTCGTATGCCAATCAACCAATCGTGTAAATTCACTGTTGGATCACAATGACTGGGTAGTAAAGTTACACTGTCGCCCAACCTAGGTACAGGCAATGAACTGTCAAATCTAATATTGGTATGTTCATCAGCAGCCCCCAATACTTCTGCATTTTCAATGTTATAAACAACCGGTAAGCCTGAGTCTGTTGAGTACGCTTTTAAGCCAGCATCAAGAACACATCGATCAACTTCAGGCTTACTCAATACACTCGTTTTTATAAATAAGCTTTGTTTAAAATCATTTATCTGCTGCCCTTGATCATCTAAATTCAAGGCATAATCATGATCCATAAAGACATAAGAGCCAACTTGCAGTTCATTATATATGCCACTAGTTGCTTCAAAAATATAGGTACCGGTGCCGCCGCCGCCAACGACATCACACTCAATATCATGCATACTTAACAGGTTAATCGTTTGCTCAACTTGATGAGTTGCTTGTAATATTGCCCGGCGTCGACCTTCATAGGAACGTATATGTTGAGCAACACCATGATAGGCCTGCAAACCAGAAAAGTTTAAATTTTCACACAACATAATAGCTTCAGCTAACGCTAACACTGGCTCTTGAGGTAATACACCACAACGACCAGAGCCAACATTAACTTCGACTAAGACATTAATCGTGGCATTAAAGGATTTAGCCGCCTCATTCATCTCTTGAATATTGCTTAAGTCATCAACACAAACCATGACTTTTGCTTGTAATGCTAAAGCAGCAAGACGGTCAAGCTTAGTCCTGCCAACCACTTGATTACTCACTAAGACGTCTAAAATGCCATGATTAACCATGACTTCTGCCTCTGATACCTTCTGACAACATACGCCCACTGCACCTAAGGCTATTTGCTGGTGGGCAATAGCAGGACATTTATGTGATTTAGAGTGCGGCCTTAACCTAACATTTTGTTGCTTGGCGTAATCGGCCATTGTTGTTAAGTTATGTTCTAGATTATCTAAATCAACCACTAATGCTGGGGTATCAATATTTTTCCAGTTTTCGCCAATGCTCGCTGCTGGTATATTTGACAATGCTTTGCTCCTAAATATGAGTAACTACATAGCTACTTGGTTAAATGACTAGACCAAAGCTGGCCAGCAATAATGGTACCTTTACACTCAAGTCGAGAGTCTGTCTTTAAGGTAGCCCCGGTACAATCAAGATGTTGATAGGGTTCATTAACCATTTCTAAAATGGCCGCATCACCAATTCCGCCTATGGCTAAAGAGCCTAACTCAGGTCGCTTAATGGTTTGCGCCGGATTAATTGTGGTCGCTTTGATCACCTCGGTTAGCGGCATACCCAAAGCAATAAATTTTGACATAACCGCTAATACATCATGAGCAGGGCCATCTACACATAAGGCATGCACATCACTACTGATCACATCCGGAAAAATACCTTCAGCTAACATTGCTTTGGCTGTATGAAAGGCAAAACCGCCAGCACCATGACCAATATCAAAGACAATACCGCGCTCATGCGCTTCAATAATTTCTTTACGAACCGTGTTGTCACGACGGACAGGGGAATTAGGAAAAGCGCGAAAACAATGGGTTAACACATCACCTGGACGTAGTGCTTCAAGCACTTCTTTTCGACTTGGTGGCGGCGTATCAAGATGCGCCATCACCGGAATGTCTAATTCGTCGGCAACATCAATAGCCGCATGTAATGGACCAATGCCCATTGAACCACCAGAGCGAGCACCAATTCTGGCTTTAACACCTACTATGTAGTCAGGGTTTTCTTCAGCAACACGCAAGCAATCGCGCGGCTCGATTAAACGAACATCTGCAGCTTCTCCCACCATGACGGTTTTACTAAAAGCAAATATCCCTGGAAAAGCAATATTTAGAAAAGATAAAATTCTAGGCGCACTACGTTTAATAACGTGTTCTCTAAAACCAACAAAGTTACCTGCACCTGCACTACCAGCATCAACAAAAGTTGTTGTGCCACTGCGTCTTGCAATAGGCTCAGCATCTACGCCACACGATGTACCGCCCCAATAAACATGTGAATGCATATCGATTAAGCCAGGACAAACAATATGACCACTAACGTCATGTACAACTTTGGCGGTAGTATGTGAAATTTCCGGCATTAATGCCGCCACTCTTCCCATGGCAAAAGCAATATCAAACTTACCATCAATATTTTGTGATGGGTCAATGACTCTGGCCCCTTTAAGTAATAAATCAAACATCAGTCTTCTCCTCATTTAACCTTTGAAACGCTGTTTTTCTAATGAAACATCGCTTTCTACGTTTCGATCTTGAACTGGATTATCTCCTAGCTTAGGTCAAAAGGCTCATGCCCATTATGTATAACACTATCCATTTTTAGCATTCGACTATGTTCAACAGCTATGGGAACTTATAAACCTATTTATAAATTATCGGTAACTAAAAGTACGCTATTGCTATGTTTCTACTAACACAGAACAAGCTAGGCACTCAAAGGTTGCCACTCTCGGAGTACAGCATGGATCTCACTGACAACAACCTTTTCAAACAAAAATGTTTTATTAACGGTCAATGGGTTGACGCCCTCGATATACAAACAATCACAGTAACCAATCCAGCGAATGGTGAAATACTAGGCTCGGTGCCGAAACTCAGTGGCGATGAAGTAAAACAAGCGATAACCGCAGCAGATAATGCACTTCCGGCTTGGAAGCGTAAAACAGCCAAAGAGCGCGCTGTAATACTGAGACGTTGGTTTGATCTTTGTAATGAATACAAAAATGAACTAGCCCACTTATTAACGCTAGAGCAAGGTAAACCTTTAGCAGAAGCGCTGGGCGAAATTGCTTATGGCTCTGCATTTATCGAATGGTATAGCGAGGAAGCCAAACGCGCTTACGGTGATGTAATTCCTGCACACAGTAACGATAAACGTATTGTAGTAACCAAAGAAGCCATTGGTGTTGTTGCAGCTATCACTCCTTGGAATTTTCCTAACGCTATGATCACCCGCAAAGCCGCTGCAGCAATTGCCGCAGGTTGTACCGTTATTATTAAACCTGCCTCAAACACGCCTTTTTCTGCCTTAGCATTAGCTGAATTGGCCAAGCAAGCTGGTTTACCTGATGGCGTGTTAAATGTCGTTACTGGCTCAGCAAGAACGATTGGCGCAGAGCTTACCCAAAGCCCAATAGTGCGCAAATTATCCTTTACTGGCTCAACCGAAGTTGGCAAAGTTTTATTAAAACAATGTGCAGATACCGTAAAA
>Ga0209396_1005166_pt1 | contig 12424 bp, 12 predicted proteins | sample GOMGulsemesocosm_6_FD_184638 | JGI IMG/M metagenome (GOLD analysis project Ga0209396, IMG submission 184638) | Methane-oxidizing microbial communities from mesocosms in the Gulf of Mexico - GOM8C Gulf of Mexico (SPAdes) (version 2) | ecosystem: Environmental > Aquatic > Marine > Cold seeps...
TGGCGTTGCCACATTTTAGGATAGCAGTACGTTTAAGCTCAACAGTTAGTGTGGCACTAATACTGCCACGCATTATTACTAGCATCGACGATGATCAATCCGGTACTCTCCAGGTGTTTGTTGCCACTACCTTTTAAACGCCCGGTGAAATTAGGTGTTTCAGAATACCCCAATAAAAATGCAATTTCCTGCGTACTGTATTCTGTCTCATTAAGATATTTTGATGCCAACCCCATGCGCACTTCATCACTTATTTTTTTAATTGAAATTCCCTCCTCACTTAACCGGCGGCGAAAACTGCGATAACTCATTTTTAAATGTTTTGAAATAATTTAGGGGCATTGGCATAACTTAGGATTTTCTACTATTAATCGCCTTACTCTACCGATTAATCCATCCTGCAATCTCAAACTATTTAACACCGCCTGACAACGGCTTTGATAAAACTGAGCGGCGTCACAATCAAGCATTATGGTGGCTGATTGACTAAGCTTCCTGCTTTCAAAGTAAAGTATATTAATGGTTTTATTATAATAAATAGGACAAGAAATAAACCTGGAATAAATATCAGTATATTGAGGTTTTGGGTACCTTACATCTATTCGAGTAAATTCTAAGTGAATTCCTAGCAGATTAATGGCGTTTACAGAATTAACCCATTGCCCGATAAATAATTCAGCTTCATAACGGGTAATATCTGCTTGATAAGCACTTGCTTTAAGAGACACTGTCGTCACATCACCGTCAACCTCTAAAACCTCAGAGGTCATGGAATCGGCGCCTAAAATGGCTTGATATCGAAAAAATATTTCAATCCCTTCTAACAAGCTACTACTAGACATTGAGGCATATCTCAGTATTCCGCAATCTATAAAAGAAAATTTTTGTCCAACTTTAAACCCCAAACCTTCTATATTAATTTTCGACAATAATTTTTCTAAAAACAAATAGTAACTGCTTCTGGGAATATTCCCATCCAGGTTACTCAAATGACTATGGGCGGGATATTCGCCGCCGTTAATATTGGCAATACACTTACTCCATGATCAATAAATAGGGCCATTACATGGGTTAAATAATTTAATGGAATCATATTTGGCTGCGTAATGACTCCCTGATTATTAGGTTTATTGGTCATGTATTTCACTTATTATTAAATTTCTTTTCGACCTATGAGCAGCAATAATAGCAAGTGCATCATTCACCCTCAACCACAGCAACCCTCTAATTATTTTGATTATCTTAGAGTCTATTTTTGGCCAGCATTAACACTGCTTGACCAAAAATGGCATCGCTATTATCCATTTAGCTATTCATTATCAGCTGGCAGCCGCCATTAAGTTTAAATCTAATTAAAATACTAATTGATAATGACTCTGCCTAAAAATACAAAAGAAGTTAAACCCTGGTAATTGCTCGCCATTGGGCAATAACATTTTCACAAAGTATTTTCAGTGGCTTTGAGCTTTATTTATTGCCTAAAGTATTTGCTCAATTTGGCACCTCCGGAGTGTTTTTAACCATGGCCGCATTCTTTTTAGTATTAATTCCTTTAGCCTTTTTAGTACCCAACCGTTACAAATTTGACAACCCAGGCCAGCAACAAACCCTAAAAGAAAAAGGTAACTTGGTTTCACCCTGGATTTTCTTAACCTCCATTTTTTCTTTTATCTTGGGGTTAGTTCCTTTTGGACCTACGCAGAACGTTTGGGCAACCACACAGGGTTTAGCAGCGAGGAGTTTTCTCTCTATTTAAGCGCGGGAATTCTATTGGTATTACTGGGCTGCGCACTGGCATATTGGGTCAGTGAACGTATGACAGCCAAAAGGCCACTGATTATGGCCATGGCCTGTGTGAGCCTTAGTTTTGCAACGATATGCCAAGACTATGGTCAACTTGTATTTTTACTGGGGATGTTTGGCTTTTTCTTATTGTGGAATTTCATTGACATATTACAGCTGGGGAATTTAAGTAACATTGACGAAAACGGTCGCTACGTGGCGCTGGTTCCAGCATTTCAGGCCATAGGCCTTGCCCTAGGCCCAGCTATTTCTGCGCTTATGCTTAATAATAACTGGTCCCTTTTAGACATTATGGCCCTTAACAGTCTAAGCGTAAGCCTAAGCTTAATATGCCTATTAAGCCCATACACTTTGCTACATAGAAGAACCCTTTTTCAGCGCCTTACTTAAAACTAAATACCATAATAGACATGCCTCTTAGTTCTTCTATGTAGAACACCAAACTCAGCCATTCCAACTGAACTTAAGGTGAGGGGCTGAGATCTACCCATCTTTATTCAGGCAAACCAAAACAAGGGCCAAAAGTGATAGCACTTTGGCCATCAGTGAAATTGTTGATTTAGGGCCTAGATGAGATTCTGAATGGGTCAAGAAGACAATAATTTACGCGTGTCTTCACCGATACCCACACCCTGCTCAGCCCGATGCGATCGTGAAAACGGTTGAACATGGTTAACCTATAATTAATACACGGCTAATTTGTACAGCAAATTACAGGAGCCAGTATGGACAACAAGACCATATCTCTCATTACCGGCGCCACGGGTTTGGCTGGCCGCGCATTATCAAAGCGCCTTCTTAGTGAAGGTCAAAGCATTCGGATTTTAGTGCTTAAAAACGACCCTTTGCTTGCCTCATACCTTGCACTGTTTGACGACAAAAGAGCCATTCAAGTTTGCGAGTGCGACATCACCAATTACCTGTCCATTGCCAAATATTTTCAAGGAGTGAGTTGTGTTTACCATGTGGCAGCCCTGGTTACAGGGGACCACCCCAAAAGCATATACGACAAAGTAAACGTGCATGGCACCCGCAATGTTTTAGACGCCACTTTAAATGCCAAAGTGAAGCGCATCATTACAGTGGCCACCGCAGATGTGTATGGATTACCCAGTGGCAAAACCATCACCGACACCAGCGAATACAGTTATTGGGGGGAACCCTATGCCGACAGCAAGATTGACGCGGCGAAATTAGTCAAACAATACGTGACCGAAAAAGGGCTTAATGCCAGCATCATTCACCCGGGTTGGGTATTTGGCCCTGGTGATCAAAACCTAATTCCAGCCATCACAGAAATGATTGATTCCGGCACCGTTATCAGCTGGGGGGCCATGAAAACATCAGTGCTGGATATGATCCACGTTGATGATCTGGCCAACGCCATGGTCATAGCCAGTAGATCTGGTAATACCATTGGCAATGACATTATTGTTAGTGATAACTCCGAAGGGGTCACCTTCCCGGATTTAGTCGCCATTGCTGGCAAGCAGCTAAATAAATCCTACAAAACTATTCACCTACCGTACTGGTTAATGATGGCCATTGCCAAAGTATCCGCCCTATTAAAAAAGCTAGGTGTCGTAAAAAGTACCGTGCTTACCAGTACCGATGTGCGCAGTTTTGGTTTGGTTTTTCCGTTTAAACCTCAAGCCGCTAAAAACATGGGGTGGAAACGAAAAGTAGATACTCGCACTGCGTTTGGCGAATGTGTAAAAGCGTCAATGTCCCAATAGCACTTGCAAGAAAATAAACCAGATTGAGGATGTAAAGATGTCTAAAAATATTTTAATTGTTGGCGCTGCCGCCGGCATGGGCAAAGAAGTCAGTTTAGAATTCGCCAGAAAAGGCTACAACCTGGGCCTGATAGACATGAATCAACAGGCGTTAAATGATTTTGAAAATCAATTAGCCAAAGAGTTTCCGTCCATTAAAGTGGCTACCAAACAATTGGACATTAGCGACTACGACGCAGTGGCCCCGGCGTTTGATGCTTTGCAGCAAGCACTGGGGAAACTAGACATTATTTTTTCCAATGCCGGCATAGGACTAGGTGGCGATGTGGGCGATGTGGGTAACTTTTCTGCAGCTCGTAAAACCATCGAGGTTAACTTGTTGGGCACTATCGCCTGCATCGAAAAAGCAGCATCCATATTTAGAACTCAAGGATTTGGCCACATCGCGGTCACCTCATCACTGTCCGCAATTCGTGGTACTGCCGGTGACGGTTATGCGGCTTACTCCGCCTCTAAAAGCGGCGTAAATCGTTATATGGAATCACTGTATGCCGAATTATTACGTGACGGATTACATAAAAGGATTACCACAGGTGTACTCATGCCGGGTCATGTGGCCACTGGCATGGCTAAAGACACAGATTCTATGGTTATCCCTCTTCATAAAGCCACTCAGGCCATGGTTAAAGCCATCGAACAACGTAAGCGCTCTGTGGTGATCTGCGGATTCACTTGGAAGTTCATTAAATTACTCATGCAAATTCTGCCCACAAGGGCACTAAACGCCATGGCGTAACGGCATATAAATTCACCCATGACAAGGTTACAAGCAGTAACTTATTAGGAAGTACAGGACGTTTAATAAGCGCCATGATGGGCTTATCTCCCTAATGCACCTCACTCGTTGATAAACAACGAATATTAAAATAAAAATAGGAAGGTACATATGTTTTCTAAAATACATTACAAAGCGTTGGGACGGAAAAAAATCCTGGCGGCAGCCATACCGCTCATCATGGCCGCACAAGCTCAAGGCATTGAATTTTATGCAGGCGACGTAGAAGCAAACTTAACCACTCAGCTAAACCTGGGTTCAAGCTGGCGTCTGGAAAAACAGGACCAAATTTTGCTGAGCGACCCCAATATAAATAATGGCAACAGGAACTATCAAAAAGACGATGTTTTTTCACAAGCATTTGAAGGACGCAATGATTTACAAGTCACTTATGAAAACTTTGGTGCCATTGTTAGTGCCAAATATTGGTACGACGCGACTCTAGAAAATGACGATGCCTTAGACGATTCTACATACGACGATCTTGCTAAATTCTCTGGTGCACGCCTCATGGATGCCTACGTGTTTGCCGAGTTTGACATCCTGGACATGCCTGTAGATGTACGTATTGGTAAGCAAGTAGTGAGCTGGGGAGACAGTACTTTTATTCCTGGGGGCATCAATAGCATAAACCCTTACGACCTAAGTGCCTTTAGTCGACCTGGCGCCAAGCTTAAAGATGCTGTGATTCCCGTCAGCATGGCGTTTGCCAATATTTCATTAACCGACAATTTAAGCGCTGAAGCCTTTTACCAGCTTGAGTTTCAAGAAACCGTTTTAGAAGGTTGTGGCACTTATTTTAGTCAAAATGACAACTTTGGCTACGGCTGTGACGGCGTTGAAGTCCTAGATTCTAAAGCTATTCTCACCGAAGCTTTTGGAGACGAAGCCACTGCCGTTGGTACACTTGCCGCACTTGGCCTCAGTGATAAGACCTTTCTAAACCAAGATGCCAATAATGTCATTACCCGCCCAGACAGTGACGGCCAATTTGGTATCGCACTTCGTTTTGTTTCAGAAGCTCTAGACACCGAGTTTGGCTTATATGCCATGAATATTCACGGCCGCAGCCCCATTGCCCGAGGAACCTATGCCAGCATCGATGAGTTGACAGTCTACGGTACGGCACTAGCAGACTATGGTGATGCGGACCTAGCAGAACTTATTACGGTTGACGCAACATCTCAATCGGCCAGCTACCAGATGGGGTATACCGAGGATGTGCAAATTGTTGGTTTAAGTTTTGCGACCGAAATTGCCACCATGTCAGTATCGGGCGAAATCAGCCACCAGAAAGATATTGGTTTAAACGTTAACGATTACCTAAGCATAGGCGCCATCATATCAGGTGAATTGATCGTTGCAGGTGTGATGGCTGACTCGACTTTAGGTTTAAGCAGTATGCAAGAAGCAGCTGATTTTATGACGGCCAACTCTACGGCCATGGCCGCAGAAATCGGTATTAGCGAATCTGAAGTTAAGTATTATGCACAGCAATTTGGCCAGAATCACGACGCTGAAACCGTTGATGGTTTTACGTTATATGACGTGTCGCAAGTTCAATTAACCGCGATCAAACTATTTGATCAAACCCTGGGGGCTGACACTGTATTTGCAGTGGTCGAAGGCGGTTATACCTTTGTTCATGGACTCGACGACAGCGGAAATGCCACCGAACGATATGAAGGTGCCAGTGAAGCCATCGCCAACACTATTACCCAAAATTCATGGGGCTACCGTGCGATAGTGGGTGCTGATTACTCTAACGTAGTAGCAGGTATTGATTTATCCCCTGAGCTTTTTTATAGCCTTGATGTAGAGGGTGTGGCACCGCTTGCCAATAGTGGCTTCAATGAAGGCAATGAGCGTCTTGGCCTAACGTTAAACGCTACCTTCAATAATAATGTCAGTGGCTCCATTTCTTACAACCGCTTAAATGGCGGTGACAACGACCGTGTCAGCGATCGTGACTTTGCCTCTGTCTCTGTAGGCATGCAATTCTAACTTAACAAAATAATAACAATGATGCTGGGGTGTACCCCAGCACGTGAGGAAAATATGAAAAAAATTAATGTATCTGCTTTGGTAATCGCCCTCGCTTCGGGCACCGCCATGGCCAAGGTTAGCACCCAAGAAGCCGACAAACTGGGTAAACAGTTAACCCCTATTGGTGCCCAAAAATCGGGGAATGCTGCAGGAACCATTCCCACTTACAAAGGTGGTTTGGCACAGAGCCAAAGTGCCGACCCATACCAGGATATTTATGCCGATGAATTACCCTTGTTTGTTATCACTCAAAAAAACCTGGCACAACACAAGAAAAATCTGACCCCGGGCCAAATAGCCATGTTTACCAAGTATCCAGATACTTATAAAATGGCCATCTATCCCACCCACAGAACCGCCAACTACCCACAAGCAATACAGGCAAAAGCGAAAAAGAACGCCACTTCCTCTGAATTATTATTAGGTGGCAACGGCTTAAGCAACTTTGATGAGACCATTCCTTTTGCCATCCCTAAGAATGGTGTAGAAGTGGTCTGGAATCACGAAACACGTTTTCGTGGACGTAATGCGGAAATGAATGCAGCCAGTATTCCAGTAGAACAAGATGGCTCTTACTTTGCGATTAAATCCCGCTCTAAGCTGGCCCTGCCTCAGTATTTAAAAGGGGGCTATGACGCTAAAAAAGACAATAACATTCTTTTTTACTACACCTCTTTCACCAAAGAGCCTGCCCGCTTAACCGGTAACGTATTATTGGTTCATGAAACCATTGACCAGGTAAACGAGCCCAGAAAAGCCTGGCAGTACAACGCTGGTCAACGCCGTGTGCGTCGCGCGCCACAGGTGGCCTATGATGCCCCAAGTGAAGGTGGCCTAAGCACCACAGATCAAACCGATATGTACAACGGTTCACCTGATCGTTACAACTGGAAGCTAGTGGGTAAAAAAGAGATTTATATTCCTTATAACTCCTACAAGCTAATGGATAAAGACTCTAAATATAAAGATATTATTCAAGCTGGGCACATTAACCAGGACTTCGCTCGTTATGAATTGCATCGTGTTTGGCACGTTGAAGGCACGCTTAAAGGCGACGCACGACATATCTATGCTCAGCGTGATTTATTTGTAGATGAAGACAGCTGGCAAATTGCGGTGGCCGACCACTACGACAGTCGTGGCCAGCTATGGCGTGTGGCCGAAGGCCACGCTGTGCAGTTTGTTAATGCCAATACTTCCTGGTATGCCGGCATGATCAGCTACGACTTGATGTCGGGGCGTTATATTGCGGAATTAAGCACTGAAGAGCGCGATGCCTACAAGTTTAACATTCCCATGAAGCGTAAAGAGTTCACCACCTCGGCCCTACGTCGCAGCGGTAGAAGATAACCCGCTCCCCCTCCAGGTAAGCTCATATTTCGCCTTGCCTGGGGGCATTTTTCCAAACATCCTTTTTCTACTCCCCAACACCCTGTTAAAAAAACTGGAATCACCCATGCGTTATTTGTATCTATTTATGCTACTAGTTAGCCCATACACATGGGCCAATAACGAATTCACGCAGCACTTGCATCACACAGCAAAAGCCATGTCAGCCCTATACATGTATGAATTAAGCGAGGGTGACCCCCAATTCCTAACCCAATTTGAACAACATATCTCTGCTGCCAGAAGAACACTAAATAACAGTTCCAAAATTGAAAGAGCGCTATTTTTGAAACGCTGGAATACTTTTAGCCCTCATTGGAAATTTACCTACATTAAAAGCATGGACAGCCTAAACCTGGATATAGTGGTACGAAATAACGCTCGACAATATCTAACCGACATTTTTTTACACGCCTCTTCCCTGCCGTCAAACCGGATTGAAAATACCAAAAAAATTCACGAGATCGTTCTTTACAGCGCCATTCTCTCTGCAAGGTCTTTGGACTTAATCAGTGCCCATGAAGGAAGTTCGGCATTATCTGAACATGACAGGAAAATAAAGGTGCTATCGCTGGCTAAGACGGTACACAGTAATATTAATTATTTATTGAGGCAAGCCACATCAAAGAAACTGCGTAGAAGGTTATTAAAAGTAAAGTCACAGTTTGATTTCATTAGCCGCTATATAACCGATTACGATCACAAGACCCCTTATTTTTTAATGTATAGAAGCGTCATAACCATGAGCCAGCTCCTCACCATCGATTCACAAAAGGGAAGCTAAATGACATGATTCTATATCAAGAAAAAAGTACCATCGGCAGTTGGTCGTTAATGATGACTAAAGTGCTCGAACATTACGGGCTAGATAGTGCATCTGTGTTCGACCATTTTGGATTAGTGATCCATCAATTAAGGAAAAACAATGTTCGGCTAGGAAATCAACGGATCAACAGTACCTGGCAACATGCATTAACATTAACCCAAGACCGCTATATCTCCATACAGTTTTCTAAAATGGCGAAACCGTTTTCATTTAATATTTTAGGTTTATGCATGGAAGTAACACCCCATGCACATGAGGCATTGGAGGTTTTTGAACGCCATGCAAAGTACTTTAATGAAGGCCTTCAGGTAAATATAGCGCATACCCAAACTGACCTTATTTTAAGCATTGATGGCTCTGCTAGCTCTATTGTAGGCGAACAACTAAATGTCGAAGCAGTGCTGGGCACTATTAAAACCATTCTAATGTCTAGTCATCGCACCTTAAAACTTAGGCAGGTTAATTTTCAGCACTCCATTACAGAGTCGCCACGGCCTTTCGAGGTGTTTTTTGGCTGCCCGGTTCAATTTTCAGCAAAAGTGACATCACTGATTTTTGATAAGGAGAGCAGCTTAATCCCCTCTATGCTATCAAATCAAAACCTGGCCCTTCACCTGGAAGGCATGATAAAGAAACATTTACACACCTCAAGAAACAACCGAATTTCAGATAAAATATCCAGTTTTATCACACGTAATAATGCCTACAAACTTGATCAAGAAAAATTAGCCTCTCACTTTTACTTGGGAAAACGAAGCCTGCAAAGAAGATTGCAACAAGAGGGGGTGAGTTATAAATCGTTACTAGACAACTGCCGGCGCAAGAAGGCCATTATCTTGCTTTACAATCATCGTACTAGCTTGTCGGAGGCCGCCGATATACTGGGGTTTGGTAACCCCAGTAACTTTAGCCGTGCCTTTAAACGCTGGTATGGCGCAACGCCGGGACAGTATCAAAAGGAGTGCCTACAGTTTCAACCGGTCGATCCCCCTTAACTGCGAGTAGCCAGTTTTTCGCGGCGATACTCACTTGGAGATTGTTCATAACGCGTTTTGAAGGCACGATTAAACGGGATTAGCGAGGCATACCCCACATCCAGCGCAATGGTTAGGATGGGCAAGTGTTCAAAATCGGTACTGCTTAACTGCGTGCTGGCTTCCTGAATGCGAAAATGATTCAGGTACTCGTTAAAGTTTCGGTAGCCCAAATGCTGATTGATGAGGCGGCGACGTTGTTGCTCGGGAAAAGTTAACATGTCACCCAGGCGGCCTATGCTCTATTCACAATAATGGTAAACCTGCTGCACCGTCATGGCATGCTGTAATGCAGCCAACCACTTCTGCTCGCTGACACGAGCGATGCTTTTTCAGCTTCACTGACGTCGACCGCCACAGGCTTTTTATCTTGATTGCGTTTGTCCATGCCTAAGGTATTCAGCAGGCCATTGGGGGCCATTAATAGCCGCCCGACCAGCATACCTGAGTAGTCCAGCCACAGCCTTAGTCACATCAACAATATCAGGCCAACACCAATACCACGGCCAAATAACAAAGCCTCCTGTACAAATGTTCAAATATTCAAAAATACTGACTGGTGAGCATCGCAGTTATGGGGGGCACAACAAAAATAGAGGGTTATAGGGAAGGAGTATCCGGCCACAGGGTGACCGGATAGCAGTACTTATTCGTCGCCGCCGTTCTCGCCTAAATAAATAGACTGGTTTTGAAAGGCATAAGCGGCCTTAAAAGCCCCATGCTGAAACTTCTTCAAGCCCAATTCATCAATATCGGCCTGCACCGGGTTGCGCTTAAGCTGCTCTTTAATGGTGGCACTAGAGATGGTAGACACCTGCATATTCAAAAGCTGAATGGCCGCTTCCATTTTAAAGCTGGTGGCAGAACCTGCGTTTTTACCCTTTTGATCACGTTCGATGATCACCACTTCATTTACCTGGTAGTCCTCCAGGAGCTTCTCGATGTCATCTTGAAACTCACGGATATTATCGGTGGGCCTGGAAGAAGACACGGCAAACATACGCTGGCGCAGCTCAACCACACCAAACTGGCCTTTATCATGGCTTAATACACATAAGATGGCTTCGCCACCTTTTAACTCTACGCCGCACACTCGCATGCTATTTCTCACAATGGTCTTTCAAATTTGATTTCTGGCGCAATTATAGCCGCAGAAAGCCTGCGCTGCTGGACTTTCTGCCAGGCCTTACAGATTTATACCCGCTAATAATCCCTTAACCGAGTCCACTTCTCAGACAAAGCCTGCAAGGTGGCCTTTTTTCCACTCTTACATACCAATTGAAAACCTGTACAATCGGTCAAGTATTAGAGGGGCGGGGTCCTATACAGCCACGTTCTCTTGATTCCACTCTGCTGCTATCGCTCTATGGGTAGTCCAGCAAACAATCGCGCCGTTATAAAAAAAATAAGCGGCATTAATGAAAAACAATAGAGAAAAGTAGTTATGGAACAGGTTAATCAAACCTACGACCAGCCCGAAACTAGCAAGATGAACAGATTGCTAGAGCGGCTATTCAAATTATCGGCACACAATACCACCCCAAAAACCGAGATGATGGCAGGTTTAACCACCTTTGTGACCATGTCTTATATTATGTTCTTGAACCCCATCATCATGTCTAAAACCGGCATGCCGTTTGATGGGTTGTTCCTGGCCACCTGTATTGGTGCGGCCATTGCCACTATTTTAATGGGCTTGTACGCCAACTGGCCTGTGGGCCTAGCACCAGGCATGGGCTTGAACGCCTTTTTCACCTTTACGGTGGTGGGTTCCATGGGTTACAGCTGGGAAATTGCACTGGGAGCGGTGTTCCTATCCGGGGTGTTATTTGTATTAATGAGCGTTACGCGCATGCGCGCCTGGATGCTGGAAAGCATTCCCATGAGTTTGCGACTGGCCATGACCGCAGGTGTGGGTTTGTTTTTAGGTTTTATTGGCCTACGTTTCACCGGCATCATCGTGCCTAACCCAGACAATGTTGTGGCCCTTGCCGATTTAACCCATTTTGGTTTTGGTAAATTTGGCCCGGAAGCTCCGGCGCTTGGTCTGTTAAGCTTCTTTTTAATTGCTATTTTAAGCTACCGTAATGTATTTGGTGCCGTGATCATTGGTATTGCCGCCACCACCGCCATCGCCTTCTTAATGACGGCTGTTATGCCTACCGACTTTTTTGTCATTGCCGAAGAAGCCAAAGCATGGGCCCCTGCCACCGGATTTGTTTCTTATAATGGCCTAATGGCAGTACCAGAATTTAGCGCGTTAGAGCCCATTTTCTGGAAAGCCGATATTATGGGTGCCCTGGAAGTTGCAATGATTCCTGTAATTGTGACCTTCTTGTTTGTTAACATTTTTGATACGGCCGGTACCCTAATGGGCGTAGCCGACCGTGCAAACCTGCAAGACAAAGACGGCAACATTGAAGGCCTGGATAAGTCTTTAAAAGCCGACTCGGTATCTTCTGTTGTGGGCACAGCCTTTGGTTGCCCACCGGTGACCTCTTACGTTGAAAGTGCTGCTGGTGTGTCTGTGGGTGGCCGTACCGGTTTAACCGCAGTGGTTATTGGCCTGTTGTTCCTGGCCGGTATGTTCTTCTTGCCGCTGGCTAAAATGTTGCCAGGTTTTGCGGTAGATGGTGCACTGATTTATGTGGCCATGTTAATGATGAGCTCGTTATCTAAAATTGATTGGGAAGATTTCACCGAATACGCTCCTGCCATTTTAACCACCGTGATGATGGCGTTTACCTTCTCTATT
>Ga0209396_1005167_pt1 | contig 12423 bp, 9 predicted proteins | sample GOMGulsemesocosm_6_FD_184638 | JGI IMG/M metagenome (GOLD analysis project Ga0209396, IMG submission 184638) | Methane-oxidizing microbial communities from mesocosms in the Gulf of Mexico - GOM8C Gulf of Mexico (SPAdes) (version 2) | ecosystem: Environmental > Aquatic > Marine > Cold seeps...
CGAATTTTTAGCAGCCAAACCAATCAATGCAATAAAGGCCACTTGGAAAAATAAGTTATTCTCATTGCCTGTAGCCCAAACAAATACAGAAGCGCCTAACATTGCAATTGGGCTAATTAGCAATACAGCAAATGGCAATGTCCAACTTTCATATAATGCAGCCAGAAATAAAAATACAAATACAAAAGCTAAAATTAATGCGACCCCTAACTGACCAGACGAACGCATCTCTTGCAATGTCAATCCAGTCCATTCATATCCAATACCTGGCGGTAATATTTTTAAAGCCTCTTCTTCTATCGCTTTAATGACATCACCTGAAGCATAACCCGGTGCTGCAGATACATTAATATTGGCACTGTTAAACATGTTATATCTATTTATTGCTGAAGGGCCTGTCGTTAACTCCAGTTTTGCCAATACATTTAATGGCACCATAGCGCCATTTGCGCTTCTAACATAAAAATCATTTAAATTATCAGGTCTGGCTCTAAACTGAGATTCAGCTTGCATTTTCACTCTATAAACCCGACCAAACATATTAAAGTCATTCACTGTGGATGAGCCAGTAAAAGACTTCATAGTGCTATACACATCTGCAATAGGCACTTCTAATGCTTTGGCTTTTTCACGATCGACTTCCAAATAAAGCTGAGGTACTTCCCCTTTTAAAGAACTTGAGGCTTTTGCTATTTCAGGGCGTTCATTTAAATTATTTAAAAATACCCCTAAAGACTCCATTAATCCTAACCAATTTGATCCTGACCTGTCTTGCAAAGCCAGCTCAACACCAGAACCTGAGCCCAATCCTGCAATAGCAGATGGTTGAAATACACTAAACTCAGCGCTATGAATTTGCGCCAATGAAACTTTGATATCATCCATAACACTTGCAACAGTATTACCTTTATCTTGGCGATATGACCAAGGCTTTAATACAATTTCAAATTGACCATTCGCTTGAGCACTACCACTTCTACGGTTTTCTCCCGCTAATGAAAATGAATAGGCAACGGCTTCATGTTGCATAATGAGTTTATTGGCTTGTGAAATTACTTTATCAGTGCGCGTCACTGTTGCTGCATCAGGTAAACTCACATCAATAAAAAATCGACCTTGATCTTCTTGTGGCATAAAGCTGACTGGAATTTGATTAAATACAAACCAACCAGAAACGATCATCACTAAAAATAGTGCATAACTACGCTTGGCATTTTTACAAGTTAGCAAAACAATTGCGCTGTATTTATTTGATAGTTTTTCTAAGTAATTATTAAACCAAGTAAATACGATGTTCTTTTTATGCATTTTTGGTTTTAAGAAAATGGCACATAATGCAGGACTTAAAGTTAAAGCGACTAAAGTTGAAATAAGCACAGCTACCGTAATAGAAATAGCAAATTCACGATACATAATCCCAGTGATCCCCGATAAAAAAGAGACAGGAACAAATACAGCAGCTAATACTAATGAAGTGGCAACTAAAGCACCAGATAGCTCAGTCATAGCTTGCTTAGTAGCACTGACGACATCTAAGTCTTGCTCTTGCATTAAACGCTCTACATTTTCAACAACCACAATGGCATCATCAACCACTATGCCGATGGCTAATACCATAGCCAGTAAACTTATGGTATTTATCGTAAAACCAAATAATGCTAACGCGATAAAAGTACCAATAATAGATACCGGCACAGCTAAAGCAGGGATAATCGTTGTACGCCAGTTTTGTAAAAAAAGATAAACAACTAAAATAACCAGGACTAATGCCTGTATTAAAGTATTTATCACTTCACTGATAGACAGCTTTATAAATTCAGATGCATCAAAAAACAATTCCCACTTCAAACCTTTAGGAAACCCTTTTGCGAGTGTTGCCATTACTTTCTTTACATTTTCAGTCACTTCTAACGCGTTAGCGCCAGGCAGCATATATACTTGTAAAATAGTGGCACTTTTATCATTAAGTTTTGACTGTAAAGTATATGCAGATGAACCTAATTCTATGCGCGCAACATCTCGTAGTCGTATCATAGAACCATCTGAATTAACTCTTACCATGATATTTTTAAAGTCTTCAACTTTGTTAAAACGCCCTTGTGCTCTGACTGGAAAAGTTAATTTAATATTTGCATCACTGGGTTGCGCACCTATTTCTCCTGCAGCAGCTTCTTTATTTTGCTCTTTTATTGCCTTAGAAATATCACTCACAGTTAAACCGTAACCTGCCATAGTGTCAGGTCTTAACCACACGCGCATAGAATAACTACGTGAACCGGTATTTCTAACTCTACCAACACCCACAATACGTTTAAGCGCCGCTTGTACATTAATAGTGGCATAATTACTCAAGTAAATTTCATCGTATCTAGGGTCATCGGAAGTAAGTGCCAATTTTAATAACTCAACCGAACTTTCAGTTGATACTGTTACGCCGTCGGTTTGCACATCTACAGGTAAACTGCCACCAGCCTGACTTGCGGTATTCTGTACATCAACAGAAGCTAAATCTGGATCTGTTCCCACGTCAAAAGTAATTGTGATATTTGAACTACCAGAATTGGTTGATTTAGATGACATATAGAGCATATTTGGCGTGCCATTTAACTCTTGTTCAAGTGGTATTGCCACTGACTCCGAAGCCGTCGCTGCTGTAGCGCCAGGAAATGAAGCTGATACTTTCACTGCTGGTGGTGCTATTTCTGGATATTGATCAATAGGCAAAGTTAAAAGTGATACGATACCTACCAATAATATAATTAATGAAATCACAGACGCAAAAACAGGCCTTTTAATAAAAAAATGAGAAAACACTAAAGATCTCCCTTTTTACTAGCCGTAATAGGGTTTACTTTTTGTCCATGGCGGGCGCGATGTAACCCTTCAACAATAATGCGCTCATCAGCACTCAAGCCTGAACTGACAACTAATCCTGCTTCACCATAATGCTCCACAATAATAAAACGACGCTCTACCGTATCATCAGGTAATACCACCATGACATAAATACCACCTTGCTCTACCTGAGTTGCCTCTTCAGGCACCACTACGGCGTTAGCAAATTCACTTAGCTTAATTCTCGCTTTTGTATATTGCCCAGGTAAAAGCTCACTATCTGGATTTGGTAATACAGCTCGCACCTGAAAAGTACCTGTTTTAGGATTAACTTTTGGATCTGTAAAGCTCACATCTCCCCAATAACGATATTCACTATCATCCGGTAAAGTGATACGAACAAAACCTTCTAAGGACTTACCTTTTTTATCTGCTTCTATTTGTTCTAAAAGACTATTCATTCGTCTACGTGCATTTAAATAATCTAAAGAAGACATATTAAAAGTAACGTATATTGGATTGATTCTTTGAATAGTTGTTAATAAAGAAATACCGCCATTGCCAACTAATGCACCGAGATCAGCCATAGAGCCACCAACCATACCGCTTATAGGTGCTTTAATTTGGGTATAACTTAATTCCAGTAGCGCTTCATCATATTCTGCACTCGTTGACATAACAGTTGCTTTAGCTTGTTCTTGGGTTGAAATCGCATTGTCTAAATCAAGCTGACTTGCTGCATCTTGTCGGTATAAAGGCTCTAACCTTGCTGTATCTCGTTTAGCTTTATCTAATGCCGCTCTATTTTTAGCTAAAGTTGCTTCGACACGTTTAACCTTTGCTTTGTAAGGTTTATCGTCTATTTGATACAGTAAATCTCCCTCATTGACCCAACTACCTTCAACAAATTCGACATTTTCCACATAACCAGTAACACGCGCTCGCACTTCCACATCAAGTGATGCTTTAGTTCTCGCAACATAATTGCCATAAATAGGTACGTTTTGTTTTTCTACATGCTGTATAACAACATCATTTACTTTCATTGGTTTAGCGGGTTTTTCACACCCAATAATTAAAAAACTCAATGTGACTAAAAAGAGATACTTTGAAACATAAACTGACACTGCATTCTCACTTAAATGGTGATAATTAACTTTTTACACCTAGCATAAAGGCGAATAGACATTAATCTAATAGAACTGATAATTGTGAGCAATATATCAATCACACATGAATGAAACATGAATGATTACAAAGTCAGCCCGTTGATAATTTATATTTTTAAACGTAGAGTCTACTTATTCGATTTTGGAGAGATTTTTTGAACAAACTATTACTTATTATTCTTGCTATATTTTTACCTCCAGTTGCTATTTTTCTAAAAGAAGGAGTGGGTAAACAACTTGTACTGAGTATTATATTAAGTATCTTCTTTTTTATTCCAGGTGTAATACATGCATTATGGTTAATAACTAAATAACATAAATCACTTTAAATAATTAAATAAAAAGGCTTTCACATTGCATCATTTAAACATCCAAGCAAATGAAGGTCAGTTAATAAAAAAAGTTCAACTACCTGAATCTATCCTTGAAGTAAGAGAACATAATCAATACCGCTGGCTTGCAAGTAAAGATGCTAAACATGCCCCGCTTATATTTCAATCTCTCATAAATTTAAACAACCCAACCGAATTAGTATTTCCATATACTCGTACAATGACATTATTTTTACTTTGGAAAGAGTCACATGTAGAACTACTCAATTTAGGTATGGGAATTGGCTCAATCGAAACTGCATTGTCTCATCATGAAAATATAAAATTCACCTCTGTAGAGCAAAATAAAGAAATTGTCGATATTGCTAAAAAACATTTTGAACTGCCTAAAAAAGTAACGTTAAATATAGAAACTGCAACCCAGTTTTTAAGTAAAAATACACTATTATTTGATGTAATTTTATGTGATCTATTTAACAGTCAAAATCATAGCAATTGTATTTTTAAACTCGATTTTTATAAAAAATTAAAGCTGAAACTACATGCTTCTGGCGTTCTATTTTTGAACTTACTGCCCAAAGATGCTGATCAATTACAGCAGATATTACTTTTAATACGCCAAGTTTTTAACCACGTTGCTTTAGTGGAATATCCAGATCATAAAAATATTATGCTTATTGTATCTGCAAAAAAAATACCCAACAGCCTGCAACTACTAGACGCTAACAATAAACACCAACACATTTTTGACTTCACCAACATTATCCACTCAATGATCTACTTACCAGTCAAAATAAGTAATTCGTAGTTTTGTTGACGATTGATATCAAGGAACAGATAATAACCGCTGCATTCATTAACACAGTATTTAATTTTATGAATAATATTTTAAAAATCACTTCTAGTAGTTTCATTTTACTAACGAGCCTTTTACTCATTGGATGTGAAGAAAAAGAAGAAATTAAACAAGAAGCAACAGAAGTAAAACAGACACTCACCCAAGCTTGGCAAGATGCAAAAGAAACAGGTAAAGAATTTAAAGATGAATCTTTAACTGAATTAATTGATGAAACTAAAGCATTAGGCAACACCTTAGCAACAGAAGGTAAAGCGCTAAGTAAAGACTTAGTTGAGCAAGGCAAAGAGATGGCCAGTGATGCATCCAAAGGGGCAAAAAAAGCAGCAGATGAATTAGCGAAAAAAATAAAAGAACAACGTGAAGTAATAGAAAGTGCAAATTAAAAGACTGTCATAAATAATATTGTGCAACTGTATTTTATTCCTTTTTTGTTGCACATTATTTGCAAAGTTAATTGCTACTATGATGTTGAAAGTTTAAAACACTAGGAGAAATTAATGACTATTCGCTTAAGTAACCTCATTTTATTAGCTTTGGCACTTACAATTAGCCAAACTGGTTTTGCTAATAATTCACAACAAGATCATTCAAAAAAACCTAAACGGCCCTGTTTTTCTAGCATAGATACAAATGAAGATGGTCAAATTAACTTTACAGAGTTTTCAAATCATAAAATACCACACGGTGATCATCAGCAAGTATTTTCATTAATAGATACAAATAACAACGGTGAAATCTCTAAACAAGAATTTAACGATCATAAACCTCCCCGCCATAAAAAGAGAGCTAACCAAGAAAATAATAACTAGATTTTAATCCCTTTAGTTACGTATTTTGTATTAATTTATAGTTAAGTTTACTCAACTGTAAATTAATACATACTTGGTAAATAAAGCCCTCCAGTAAATGGACCGTGCATTTGTAATTAAAACAAGAAAACTAATCTTCTATGCCTCTTATTTTGCACTGTTTACTTTACACTGATTACATATAACAATTACTCACATTACTTTTTAAAACATACTATTAGCCCATCTAAATTCCATAGACATAAACAAAGGAAGTAAGTTATAAAAGGCATTAATTAAACTCCTTGGAATTTAAAATGTATTTAAAAAAAATAATAATACCAATACTATTCGCCTATTCCTTTTCATCAAATGCAAAGGTTGATGATGATATGAATATCACACAAATTCATCAGCAGATGCAGAACAAAAAACTAACCAGCCAAGAGCTTGTTCAATTTTATTTAAACCGCATAAATCAATATGATGATAATGGCATTAAACTCAATGCCGTTGTTCAACTCAATTCAAATGCACTATCACAAGCAAAAAAGCTAGATGTATATTATTCGAAACATGGTAAAAAAGGTCCATTACATGGCATACCTGTTTTATTAAAAGATAATATTGATACAGCCGATGGCATGGCAAATACTGCAGGCTCATATGCTTTAGCAAGTAACTACCCAAGTAAAAATGCTTTTCTAGTTGAAAAATTAATTGAAGATGGCGCCATTATTTTAGGTAAAACCAATTTAAGTGAATGGGCAAACTTTCGCTCTACAAATGCTTCTAGCGGTTGGAGCGGCTTATATGGACAAAGCAAAAATCCGTATGATCCAACAACAAATCCTTGTGGTTCAAGTTCAGGCTCAGGCATTGCTATAGCGGCTAATTTTGCAACCTTAGCAATCGGTACTGAAACTGATGGTTCAGTTACCTGTCCATCTGCAGTTAATGGTGTTGTTGGCTTTAAACCTACTGTTGGCACAATCAGTAGGCAAGGTATTATTCCTATTTCTCATAGTCAAGATACAGCGGGTGCTATGACACGTAGCGTAACTGATGCCGTGATCATGCTAAATACATTAGTTGCCAAAGATGAATCAGATACTGGTAGCCTTGCCTCTAATATTGATTATTTATCCCATCTAAAAGCCGATGGCTTAAAAGGAAAGCGTATAGGCATTGCCCGTAACTTAATGGGTTATCATAAAAAGTTAGATCGTGTATTTGAGCAAGCTGTTGCAGATTTAAAAACGCAAGGCGCGATCATTATTGATAATGCTAATATAGAAACTTATGGCCAATGGAGTACTCCAGAATTTGAAGTACTTTTATATGAGTTTAAACATGGTTTAAATACTTATTTAAAACAAACTCAGGGAGATTCGCCCAAATCACTTGAGGCACTTATTGCTTTCAACTTAAAACATAAATCAACAGAGATGCCCTATTTTGAACAAGAATTATTTGAAATGGCACAATCAAAAGGCAATCTGACAGATAATCAATATCTTGTAGCCCTAGAACAGAGTAAGTCGTTGACACAAGAGAAAGGCATTGATTTAGTATTAAATAAACATAACCTTGATTTAATCATCGCGCCGACATCACAGCCAGCATGGAAAACTGATTGGATCACCGGAGATCATTATTTAGGCTCAGCTTCTTCAGCTGCTGCAGTATCAGGCTATCCACATATTACAGTGCCTATGGGTTATGTTCACGGTTTACCTGTAGGGATCTCAATGTTTGGCACTAAATTATCTGAGGGGACTTTAATTGAAGCCGCTTTTAGTTTTGAGCAAGCAACACTTCATCGTCAGCCCCCAAAACTTTAACTTTTTGAACTGACTTTGTACTAACAAATAGCGGGTAATGATTTAACAATCATTACCCGCTATTTAATAATTTGAACTAAATTAAATCTTATTTCTGTTTTAAAGCTGCAACGGCTAAACCTGAAGTGATAAAAGTTAACCCTGCGCTCATATTTAAAGCGTTTATTACTTTAGGCTTTTGTTTTAACCAATTAGAAAGCTTTGATGAAAATATGCCCATCAGTGAAAACCCAACAGCAGTTAAAAATGCAAACCATAATCCATATGCCAGCATTTGCATTGTGACCGAGCCAAGTTCTGGATTAACAAATTGGGGAATAAATGCCAAAACAAATAATCCTGGTTTTGGATTCAGTGCTGCAGATAAAAATCCAGTGATAAAAATTGACTTTATAGGTTGTTTTTCAGCAGGTTTTAGATTTATTAAACTACGAGACTTCAAAACTTTTATACCTAACCAAATTAGATATCCCGCTCCTATAAACTTCACTGCCATAAAAGCAATTTCAGAAGTTTGAATTAATAAAGTTAAACCAAAAGTAGCGGTTAAAATATGAAATAAAATACCCGCCCCCGAAGCTGTACCAGAAATACAAGCAGCTAATTTACCTTGGCTTAACCCTCGCCCTATCGCCAAAATATTATCTGGACCAGGAGATACCACTAATAATAAACACGCTAATGTATAAGCGAACCAAACTTCCATGGGAAACATAACAACTCCATTATTTTATAACGCGGTTTTAAATATAATTCCGCTTCCTTCATTTTGAGTAAGTTACTCAAGTATTTCACTATAAGCCAGATTCATTAGATAGCCACAATTAAATTAAACAGCCCAAGGGCTCACACAGTTTTAGGCATCAAATGGTTTAACAGCTCAGCATTTGTTGGGTATTTATCAAGTAACTCAACAAGTTTCTTTGCACCTTCTATAGGTTTACGGCTGGTAAGTGCTCTTCGTAATACTCTTACGTTTTCGAGTTCTTTCGCAGTTAACAAAAGCTCTTCACGGCGCGTGCTACTTTTAGCAATATCTAATGCAGGGAAAATCCGCTGATTTGCAACCTCACGAGATAAAACGACTTCCATATTACCAGTGCCCTTAAACTCCTCAAAAATCACTTGGTCCATGCGACTTCCGGTATCAACCAGTACGGTCGCTAAAATGGTAAGTGAACCACCATTCTCAATTTTTCTCGCTGCGCCAAACAATTTTCGAGGTATTTCCATCGCTCTAGCGTCAAGTCCTCCTGACATGGTACGACCGCTGCTCTTTTGATGAGCATTATGTACTCGTGAAAGCCTTGTGAGCGAATCAATGACAATCATCACATCGTGGCCTTCACCCGTTTCCTTGAGAGCGATTTTAAGAAGGTTATTAGCGACACGGACATGTTGGTCATAGCTTTCATCCGTGGATGAAGCGTGTACTTGTGCCGGTACGCTGCGCTTAAAATCTGTCACTTCTTCTGGACGCTCATCAATGAGTAACGCATAAAGCTTTATTTCAGGATAAGCTTTCCCTACTGCCTGGCAGATCTGTTTTAACAAGGTCGTTTTACCAGAGCCTGGCGGAGCAACTATCAAACCGCGTTGCCCCATTCCGATTGGCGTGAATAAATCCATTGCTCGCGTAGAAAGTTGCTGCGACCCTAATTCTAGCCGAATACACTGATGAGGATTAATCGCTATGCCATGCAAAAAACGCTTTTCTGGGTCAACATGGGGTACAGGTACATCTTTGACCACTTCCTCTACTTGTTTGCAGACTTTTTGTCTTTTTACTTTCAAACTTAATATTTTTCTTGTCATGATTTCTGCTTATAGCGATAGATAATTAAATATTTTATGACGTCTTTACCGTAATCTAACTTAGCTAACAGCCTAATATGTAGACCGTGCAAGGTTACATTTGACTAAACACAGTAATATTAACGTATTAGAAAAGGTATTGAAAAAATTTTTACATTAATGTCAGCTAAAGCGCTCCTAAACTGTTAGAATGCGCGCCACTTAAAATTGTGATGTAAAATACATCACCAAAAATGGATCACATCATGTCTAAATTTTTCTTCAGCGGTAGACCCGATATTATGGGTAAAAATAACATGGGTACTTACAAACCTAAGCCTACAGTTAAACTTGGTACAGAATCAAACCCACTGACTTTAAACGTGCAATCAGATGAGCGTAAAGAAGAAGTTGAAGTAACGGTAAATGAACATAGTTTCTTCGCTAATATTACAGTGAACGCAGATGTTGAAGAAAACATTAAAGAACTTGATGCTGTTTTAAACGTACCTAAAACACAAACTTTTGAAAAAACACCAAATAGAAATGATCCATGTTCATGTGGTAGTAATAAGAAATACAAAAAGTGTTGTGGTTAATTAAATAATTGATGAATCACTTATTTAAAGTAAGTGTTCACATTTATTATATTCCTTATTTAATATCAAAAAAATCTAACATAAGTATGTTTAGGATCAATTAATGGCAAAAGTGTTATGTTTTGGTGATTCTAATACGTGGGGCACAACCCCTAATACTCAGTCAAGATATGATGATAATGAGCGATGGACTGCTCTTTTAAAAATCGCTTTTGCTGACATTCATGAAGTGATTGAGTCAGGTCAACCAAACAGAACCTTAGTCAATAACCCACCTTTTTCTGGTTCTAAAACTGGCATTCAATATTTAAAGCCTTTATTAGAATTACACTCTCCTGACTTAATAATCATTATGTTAGGTACCAATGATCTCAAAAATAAATTTACACTATCTCCCAAACAAATAAGCCAAGCTGCCTTTGATTTAATAGAGCAAGTTCAACTTTTTTATAATGAAGAAAAACCTGCAGCTAAAGTCCTTTTATTATGCCCCCCACCTATTTATGAAGTTGGCAGTTATAAAAGTATTTATAAAAATGCCCATGAAAAATCAACAACATTATCAAAACATTACCTAGAGATAAGCAAACAACTAAACTGTGATTTTTTTGATGTAGGTACAGTTGTTCAAACCTGTCAAAAAGAAGGTATTCATTGGCAAGTGGAACAACATCAAAATTTAACACAATCACTCACTCCCATAATAAAAAGGATATTAGTTTAGCAGTCATAAGTGGGCTTAGTAGAATGAGCACTTTGTAGTTTTACGGACATACATATATAGATTTAACTATTGTCTGGTGAGAGTTTTTACATATTTTTGAATGCTTAGCCATCAACCATTCAGTAATTCCCAGTCAAGAAAAAGAAAGCACTTCAGCCAAAGTATTGATATAAAAACCTTTCATCAAATAATGTCAAATCAGAAAGTAAGCCCCATAAGCGACAAATACACTAAGTGCTATTTTTAAAATCACCCTGCTTGATACGGAATAAACACAATACCGATTGTTATTTTTAATCTCCCCTAATATTGATATTAAAAGATTATCTCTATAGATATGGCGGTCACATGTTATTTCAGTTATATAAAGACAAAAAAGAGGGTTACTTAAATAAGTAACCCTCTTTTTGTATTTTAGTTAACTATTAAAGTTAATCTAGTCGGTATTATACCATTTTAACCGGTACAGCTTGACCTGTGAACTTAGTTGTCATCTCTTCAGTTGGAGGAGTGAACTTAGTTAAGTCGATGCCTTCTACAGCGCTCTTGTACTCAGCCATAGTTGGGAAGCGACCTAGTACTGTTGAAAGTACTACTAACGGTGTAGAACCTAGTAAAGACTCACCTTTCTTCTCTGCAGTATCAGCAACAACACGGCCTTGGAATAAACGTGTAGAAGTCGCGATTACTGTATCACCTGGTTCAGCTTTTTCTTGATTACCCATACATAAGTTACAGCCTGGGCGTTCTAGGTAAAGAATGTTTTCGTATTTAGTACGTGCAGCATTTTTAGGCTCTGCATCATCAAATTCGAAACCAGCGTACTTTTGTAGAATTTCCCAATCGCCTTCAGCTTTTAGTTCATCAACAATGTTATATGTAGGAGCTGCAACAACTAATGGTGCATTAAAAGTGATGCTACCATTTTGTTTCTCAAGGTTACGTAACATTTGCGCTACGATTTGCATGTCACCTTTGTGTACCATACACGAACCAACAAAACCTAAATCAACAGATTTATCAGCGTAGTATGATACTGGACGAATAACATCATGCGTGTAACGCTTAGATACGTCTTCATTGTTTACATCTGGATCGGCAATCATTGGCTCTTCGATTGCATCTAAATCAACAACTACTTCTGCGTAGTACTTAGCAGCATCATCTGGTGCTAATGCTGGGTTAGCGCCTGATTTAATTTCTGAGATACGTGCATCAGCTAAAGCGATTAAACCGTTAAGTGTTTTCGCTTCATTTTCCATACCCTTGTTGATCATGATTTGGATGCGAGTTTTAGCTAGCTCGATAGACTTGATTAGCGTTTCATCATTTGAAATACAGATTGACGCTTTCGCTTTCATTTCTGCAGACCAATCAGTGAATGTAAACGCTTGGTCAGCCATTAATGTACCAATATGTACTTCAATGATACGACCTTGGAATACGTTTTCACCGCCAAACTGCTTAAGCATTTGCGCT